>TARA_R100001369_G_scaffold32751_2_pt1 | contig 103289 bp, 103 predicted proteins | sample TARA_R100001369 | Tara Oceans TARA_R100001369 (sample SAMEA2621528) | marine metagenome | biome: marine biome (ENVO:00000447); feature: surface water layer (ENVO:00002042); material: "saline water (ENVO:00002010), including plankton (ENVO:xxxxxxxx)" | depth 5 m
AATTTGGCGGAGAGGGAGGGATTCGAACCCCCGGTGGGTATGAACCCACGCCTGATTTCAAGTCAGGTGCATTAAACCGAGCTCTGCCACCTCTCCGTATTTTTGTTCTCTGCAACTGCGTTGTTGAGAACGAGGCGAATATTAAAGACCTAAGTTACGCTTGTAAAGTAAAAATTTGAACAAAGTGTTCGTTTGGGCGTTTATTAAACAAACCGACCAAAATTCGCCAGAAATTACTACCTTCTGCTCTACCCAACGCCCCCATTAATGCTGTAGTATCGAGGAAACTTTTTAAATAAAAAACAGTCTTAACAGACAGTAAGTTCAACACGGAGAAATCTATGAACAATCGCAGTCAGACTTATGTCGGTCAGAACGAATCGACGCTGGCCGTTAATAAGGTATTACGCAACACCTACACTTTATTGGCAATGACATTAGCCTTTAGTGCTATTGTTGCTACTATCAGCACGATGATGAACTTGCCCTATCCGGGTTTCATTATCACTTTAGTTGCTTACTTTGGCTTACTTTTTGGTATTCACAAAACCAAAGATAGCGGCATGGGCATTGTACTAACCTTCGCTCTAACAGGCTTTTTAGGTTACACCCTTGGCCCTATCCTTAACATGGCATTATCAATGCCTGGTGGTGGCGAGATGGTTGCTACTGCGTTAGGCGGTACAGCTCTGACCTTCTTTGCAACTTCGGCTTATGTGTTAACCACGAAGAAAGACATGTCTAAACTGGGTGGTCTGGTTACTGCCGGTATTATCATGGTTTTTGTGGCGATGCTGGCTAACCTGTTCTTCCAACTGCCAGCATTACAGCTTGCAATATCTGCTATCATGATTCCATTGATGGCAATGCTGATTATGTGGCAGACCAGCGACATTATTAACGGTGGCGAGCGTAATTACATCCTTGCAACAGTCACTTTGTATGTTTCGATTTATAACTTGTTCCTTAGCTTGCTACAATTGCTAATGGCGTTTAGCGGCGATGATTAATCTCTCCTGCTAAAATAATAACAAACGCCCCGCCATGCGGGGCGTTTTTGTATAAACGGACAGTTTATGGCTAAACTTACTCTCATTCTTCAACGTTCTGTTAAAGAACGAGCTCGTTCTTTAGACGCTCTGGCATTTGCAAAAGCGGCTATCAACACCGGCCACACCATAGCCTGTGTGTTTTTTTATCGGGAGTCGGTAAATCACGCGGAATTTCCCACTCCAGCAGAAAATGAAGACTTGATTACGCAATGGGAAGAGTTTAGCCAGCACCACCAAGTCCCCCTGGTGGTCTGCCATACCGTAGCTGAACGCAAAGGAATGGAGAAATTCCATCCCGGTTTTGAAGCCTCAGGTTTAACCGCTCTGGCAACTGCCATGGCTAACAGCGACCGGACCTTACAGTTTTAATGACCATGAAAAAAATTGCTATTTTACAATGCAGTGCCGCTAGCGACTCGGCGACCGAAGCACTCGATATTGCTTTAGCATTGGCCAGCTTTGATTATCCGGTGCAATTAATATTGTCCGGTGAAGCCGTTAAGTCTCTACTGAACCAACCTTCTAAGCGTTATGCCATGCTGGAATTACTGGATGCTGAGCCTGTTGTAATAAGTTCAGAAGAGTTAACCGATACAAGCGCCCTGCCCGCAAACATTGATACGGTTATCGTCTCGCCAGAACAATTAAAGCGTCACCTAAGCCAATTTGACGAGGTATTACAATTCTCATGACCTCTACTTTACACTGGTTAAGAAATTCGTCTTTAGTGCCTTGGCTGGAACAACATGGCCACCTGCTGAGTGACACTGATGCCTTGCTTATGTCGGGCGTAGCACTCAACGAACTGCCACCTGAGTCACCTGTTGAATTACCGGTTTATGCGCGCAAACAGGAAGCTAACGCTTTGGATACTGCACTGCCTGACTACGTCATGTTAAAATCGGACGAGCAGTGGGTTGAGCTGGTGCTTAGCTTCCAACAACAAATAACCTGGTAATATCACGGCATGATTGAATTTAACGGTAAAGAATACGAAACCGACAAACACAACTACCTTGCAAACTTAGACGACTGGAGCGAGGAGCTGGCTCTTCACTTTGCAGAGTTAGAAAATATCGACATGACCCCGGCACACTGGGAAGTCGTGACTTTTGTGCAGGATTTTTACCGTGAATTTGATACCAGTCCGGCAATGCGCGTACTGGTTAAAGCCATGAAAAAGCAGTTAGGCGAGGATAAAGGCAACAGTCGTTATTTGTATAAGCTGTTCCCTAAAGGCCCGGCAAAGCAGGCCACACGAATTGCGGGCCTGCCTAAACCGGCTAAATGTATTTAATTTAAGCCTTAAGCACTTCTACACCGCCCATGTAAGGACGTAATACCTCAGGCACAACAATTGAGCCGTCTTCCTGTTGGTAGTTTTCCAGCACGGCTACCAGCGCACGGCCAACAGCCAGACCAGAGCCGTTTAATGTGTGCATAAGTTCAGGTTTCTTCGCGCCTTTACGACGGAAACGAGCCTGCATACGGCGCGCCTGAAAGTCCTGCATGTTCGAGCAAGAGCTGATTTCACGGTACGCTTCCTGCGCCGGCAACCAAACTTCCAGGTCGTAGGTTTTAGCTGCCCCAAAGCCCATATCCCCAGTACACAGCAGTACTTTTCGATACGGCAGCTCAAGCTTTTGCAGCACAGTTTCGGCGTGGCCTGTTAATTGCTCCAGCGCATCCATCGACTGTTCAGGTTTAACCAACCAGACCAGTTCCACTTTATCAAACTGATGCTGGCGAATAAGCCCACGAGTGTCGCGACCGTGAGAACCGGCTTCACTGCGGAAACACGGCGTATGCGCGGTAAACTTAAGCGGTAGCTCTTCTTCGTCAGCAATTTCATCACGGTATAAGTTTGTTAACGGCACTTCAGCCGTTGGAATCAACGACATAGGAATTTGATCCTGAGACTCGCCTTCAATATGGAATAAATCCTTACCGAACTTAGGTAACTGACCGGTTCCGTATAATGAGTCCTGGTTCACCATATAAGGCACATAGGTTTCAAGATACCCATGCTCGTCAGTATGTAAATCCAGCATAAACTGAGTCAGAGCGCGATGCATGCGGGCGATACCACCACGCATAACCACAAAGCGTGCTCCAGTGAGCTTCGCGGCCGTTTCAAAGTCCATACCTTTGGCTAATGCTTCGCCTAAATCGACATGATCTTTCACTTCAAAGTCGAACGACTTAGGCTTGCCCCAGGTCAGGACCTCCTGATTTTCATCTTCATCCGCGCCTTCCGGGACTTCGTCTGCCGGCAAGTTCGGAACACCCATAATAATATCGTTAAGTTCTTGCTGGATAACTTTTAGCTCTTCTTTAGCGTTATCCAGTTGCTCGCCTAAATCGCTTACCGCATCTAACAAAGGTTGTATGTCTTCACCTGAAGCTTTTGCCTTACCAATGGCTTTCGAGCGGCTGTTACGCTCTGCCTGCAACTGCTCGGTGCGCACCTGCACCTCTTTGCGCTGCTCTTCCAGCTTTTGTAATTTGGCAACGTCTAAGTCAAAGCCTCGCGTTGCTAGCTTTTTTGCGGTCTGGTCTAATTCCTCTCGGAAGTATTTTGCGTCTAGCATGAGTGTCCTATTTAACCGTTGTTGAGTACAACATCATTGCCGCGAAAACTGCAGCAATACAAATAATTACATTAAAGGCAATGTGCAGAGCGGCTTTAAGCAGCTCACCCTGACTGGCTAAGGCCACAACTTCGACAGAGAATGTCGAGAAGGTTGTAAAAGCCCCCAGTAAACCAACGCCTAAAAATAAACGAGTTGTTTCAGAAACAGGTTGTTGCTCTGCGTAAGCCAGCAACAACCCTAAGAAAAATGAACCTATTATGTTAACGGTCAACGTGGCAAAAGGGAATGCCCGAACCCCAAATGATTGCATAGCAAGAACCATAGCAAAACGTGCCGATGCACCTATTGCGCCCCCCACTGCAACGCAAAAGAAATGAAGAAGAAGGTTATTCATCAGGTTCCCTGTGCCAGTCTGACTTTGAATCCATATCTTGCAGCCAACGGAGCTTTTCCTGCAACTTTATTTCTAAACCACGCGGCTCAGGAGCGTAAAACTGGGTATTGGCTATTTCCGACGGTAAGTAACGTTCACCCGGAACGTAAGCGTTAGGATAATTATGTGCGTACTGGTAGTCAGCACCATATCCCTGAGCTTTGTGCACCTTGGTTGGTGCGTTACGCAAATGTTCAGGCACCGGCGCATCGCTGTGTTCTTTTGCGGTTCTTAGTGCGCTTTTAAAGGCATTATAAACGGCATTACTTTTCGCCGCACAGGCGCAATAAATAACCGCCTGAGCAATGGCTCGTTCACCTTCGGCGGGGCCAACTCTGTGGTACGTATCCCAGGCGTTTAATGCCAACTGCAATGCCCTGGGGTCAGCATTACCTATGTCTTCAGAGGCGATAGCCAGTAGCCGGCGGGCAATAACCAGAGCGTCCCCACCACCGGTCAATAAGCGCGCGTACCAATACAAGGCTCCGTCTGGAGACGAGCCTCTGACAGACTTATGAAAAGCGGATAAAACATCGTAGTAATGGTCACCCTGATGATCAAAAGCCGTGGCTTTTTCACCAATAGCCGCAGTGATCAACTCGGGCGTAATTGGCTGGCTGCTGCTCTCAACAAAATCAGCAACCACTTCCAGATAGTTTAATAAGCGACGTGCATCCCCACCAGCTAAGTCCAGAAGCTTTGCCCTGGCTTCACCTTCCAGTTGCAATTGACGTTGACCAAGGCCTCGTTCCGCGTCCGTTAACGCGCTTTCCAGAGCCTGTTCAAGATCCGTTTTGGACAGTGTTTGTAACCGGTAAACCCGCGCCCGCGACAGCAGTGCGTTGTTAAGCTCAAAGCCGGGGTTTTCGGTGGTCGCGCCAATAAAGACAATAGTGCCGTCTTCAATGTGGGGCAAAAAAGCGTCTTGCTGGCTTTTGTTGAAACGGTGCACTTCGTCCACAAACAAAATGGTGCGGCGTCCCTGCTGCTGAGCCAGCAACTTCGCCTCTTCAATGGCTTTTCGAATGTCTTTAACACCGGAGGTTACCGCACTAATGCGGCTGACCGTAGCATTTGCCTGAGTCGCAATGAGTTCAGCTAAGGTGGTTTTACCGGTACCCGGAGGCCCCCATAAAATCATTGAATGCAGATGCCCCTGCTCGACCGCTACCCGCAAAGGTTTACCGGGAGCAAGAAGATGTTGCTGACCTACATACTCGTCAACCGTACGCGGGCGCATTCGCGCCGCAAGAGGTTTGAAATCGGGTTGAAAATCTAAGTCCAGACCTGCCACAACAATTAACTTTGATCGTCGACGTCGACATCAGCGGGCACATCAAAAACAAATTGTTCGTCGCTGATGGTTTCATTTAACGCCACATTATTCAGCATCAGTTCAGTCCGCTCGCCCTGAGCCTGAACCATAGTTATCTCTGTGAGTTTTTCATCAGTAAATCTTAACTCCAGCTTACTGCCATTCGTTTGATGCTCAACAAAGTAGCGGTTATCGCGAAAGCTGACATTATAGTTCTGCCACTGATTACCGTTGCTGTTCAACACCAGCAGTAAAGGGCTGTCGTCAACCATGTCCTGCTGTGCATAAATGGTTACTTGTTCAACAAAAGGATTGTAGTACCAGACCTTTTTGCCGTTAGCGACCATCACGCTTTCGTCCGGCTCTTTCGTATGCCAATACAAATTAGCGGGTCGTTTTAGCTTTAACGTACCGCTTAATGTTTGTAGCACTTCGCCCTGTTCATCTTTTACTTGCTGTTCAAACTCTGCCGATAAGCTTTGAGTTTGTTTCAGTAAACTTTGCAGAGCCTGCTTGTCTGACTCGTCGCCTGAGGCAAACACATTAAACGAAACGGCCATGACCATGGCAAATACAACTGCTTTCATGAATTAATCCCTTGGAGCTCGTGGAGCCAGCACTTCGCGCTGGCCGTTATTGCCTGCACTGGTTACGACACCACTCACCTGCATTTGTTCGACGATACGGGCGGCGCGGTTATAACCGATACGGAATTTGCGCTGTACACTGGATACTGAGACCCGTTGAGTCTCAGTAACAAAAGCAACAGCCTCGTCGTATAGAGGATCAGATTCAGCATCGTCAGATTCCTGCTGTTCCCCCGGAAGCAGCGCTTCCTCGCCCTGATCGCCCGATAAAATTTCTTCCAGATAGTTAGGTCGACCACGTTTTTTCCAGTCTTTAACCACCGCATGAACTTCATGGTCATCGACAAAAGCACCATGTACACGCACCGGAGAACCGCTACCCGGTGGTAAATAGAGCATATCGCCCTGCCCTAACAATTGGTCGGCACCCGGCTGATCCAGAATGGTTCTCGAATCTATTTTTGATGATACCTGAAACGCAATTCGGGTTGGAATATTCGCTTTAATTAAACCGGTGATAACATCCACCGATGGGCGTTGAGTTGCCAAAATTAAGTGAATACCGGCAGCACGGGCTTTCTGAGCGATACGAGCTATTAGCTCTTCGACTTTTTTACCGACAATCATCATCATGTCGGCAAATTCGTCTATCACCACGACAATGTTTGGTAATTTTTCCAGCAACGGCGGTAACTCATCCATAGAGTCGCCGGGCTTCCAGATAGGGTCTCGCAGTGGTTCACCAGCGTCTTTAGCCGCCTTCACTTTCGCGTTGTAGCCTTTTAAATTACGTACCCCTAAAGATGACATGAGTTTGTAACGACGTTCCATTTCTCCCACACACCAACGCAGTGCATTGGCGGCATCTTTCATGTCGGTTACGACCTCGGTCAATAAGTGCGGAATGCCCTCATAAACCGACAGCTCAAGCATTTTAGGGTCTATCATAATAAGGCGAACGTCTTCCGGTGTGCTCTTGTAAAGCAGGCTCAGAATCATAACGTTAACACCAACAGATTTACCGGAGCCGGTGGTACCTGCCACCAGCAAATGCGGCATTTTTCCTAAGTCGACAACGACTGGAGTGCCCGCAATGTTTTTGCCCAGAATCATCGTTAACGGCGAGCCGCTATGGGTGAACTGGTCGCTATTAATCACTTCGCTTAGCTGCACAATTTCGCGGTGTTTATTAGGCAGTTCCAGACCAACATATGACTTACCAGGAATAACCTCTACCACACGTACAGCAACAGCAGACAAGGTACGGGCAATATCTTTTGCCAAATTCGAAATTCTGGAGACTTTAACGCCCGGTGCTAAGTCGAGCTCAAAACGGGTAATGACCGGACCGGGTTCAACGTGCGCCACCCGAACATCCACCCCAAAATCTTTCAGCACTGTCTCGACCGTGCGTGATACCTGATCCAGTTCTTCCTGAGTTACCGGGTGCTCTTTTTTATTCGGTCTATCAAGAAGCTCTATTGACGGCAACGGCGGAAGTAACTCGCCCTCGCCTGAATCAGCCGCTGATTGCGGCTCGTCTTCCGCAGAGGTGTCTGAAGAAGGCGCCACAGCAGGCTTCTTAGGTGTGTCTTTTTTCGCAGCCGCTTGCTTGCTAAATTTAGGCGCATCGCTGTCTACGTCATCATCTTCATCAACAGAGCTCATTGAAGGCAGGCTCAAAACAGGTTCTTGTTTGTCAGTCCCGAATAAGTCGCTACTGAGCGTTGTGGGTTTCTTTTCTTCAAGCGTTTGCTCACGCTCGTTGTCATCATAAGCTTCTGAGTCGTCTTCTTTATCTTCCGCTTCTGAGCTTCCGCGACTTTGCCAAAGAATTTTAATTTTTTCGGTTAGCCACAAAGCCCCGTCAATAACCCACTCACCGAGTTTGTCAGCAACCTGCAACCAGCTAATACCGCTGACCAGAGTGATGCCAGTAAAAAAGAAGGTTAACAAGAGTAAGGTTGTACCAACAAAATTCAGATAAGGAAGCAAAGACGCCGCAATAACATCGCCAATAACACCGCCGGCAGAAAAGTAGTAAATATCGTCGAAATTAATAGAGGACAGTGCGGATGCACCAATAAGCGCGAGCATAGCGCCTATCATACGCAAACTGACCGCAAGGTAATCCATTTCTAATAAATGGTAAGTTTTACGGAACAGTAAGTAGCCAAGGCCAACAAAGCCGAAAGGAATAAGGTAGGCAACGAAGCCAAAAGCAAACAAGAGTACATCTGCCATCCAAGCACCTACGGCACCGCCGGCATTATGTATGCTTCCTTCATAACCGGTCTGTGACCAGCTGGGATCAGCGGGATTAAAGCTCACCAATGACAAAAAAATGAAAATGGCCAGCGCACCACTTATTAGCAACCCTGCTTCTAAAACTCTTTGTACACCTGTCATTATCTTATTGCAGCGCCTTCGTTGGTATTCTTGTTACGATAAAATATCGAGATAAATTTTATCCGCATGATTGTAGCGAATATCAGCCCCAATGTTACCCCTTTACTAATACTTTATTTTCTTGTTTGACCTCTTCCATAACCACATAGGTTCTTGATTCATCAACCCCCGGCATCATTAACAGGGTTTCACCCAATAATTTGCGGTAAGCACGCATATCCGGCACCCGTGCTTTTATCAGGAAGTCGAAGTCACCCGCCACCAAATGGCATTCAAGAATTTCATCTGTTTTACGTGCAGCCTCGCTAAATTCGGCAAAAGCGTCGGCTGAGGTTCGGGTTAAGGTAATTTCAACGAAAACCATCAGGTTTGCACCTAACTTAGCAGGATTAATCCGGGCATGATAACTTTCAATTACTTGTTCCCGCTCAAGCTTACGCACACGCTCCAGGCAAGCAGTCTGGCTAAGCCCTACACGCCTTGCCAGTTCAACATTCGACATGCGTCCATCATCCTGCAAAAGCCGCAGGATCTTCCTGTCGGTTTTATCAATAGTGACTTCTGCTGGTTGTTCGGCGTTAAACATAATAAATCTCTAAATAAGTAATTAAAATTAGTATATCACACCAAAAAATAACTTAAAAAAAGTAAGTCATGCACTGTTGTTTGCGTCTATAATTTGCGCCAAATAATTCCCCCTTAAACACGAAATTGTAAGAGGCAGATAATGTTAATTGGTGTACCAAAAGAGATTAAAAACCACGAATACCGTATCGGCTTAACTCCTGCAGCCGTGCGTGAATATGTGGAAAACGGCCATGACGTCATCATTGAAAATAACGGTGGTGCAGCAATAGGCTTCACAAACGAGCAATATATGGAAGCCGGTGCAACTATTATTGATACACCAGAAGAGATTTTTCAGCGCGCCGACATGATTGTTAAAGTAAAAGAGCCTCAGCCAAACGAATGCAAAATGCTTCGCGAAGGCCAAATTCTTTATACTTTCCTTCATTTAGCACCAGACCCAACTCAAACTGAGTTACTGGGTAAAGCGGGTTGTACTGCTATTGCTTACGAAACGGTCACTGATACTCGTAACGGTTTGCCTCTTTTAGCTCCTATGAGTGAAGTTGCCGGGCGTATGTCAATTCAGGCAGGCGCTCACTATTTAGAAAAGGCCCATGGTGGCAGCGGCACCTTATTAGGTGGTGTTCCTGGCGTAGCACCGGGTAAAGTACTTATCATTGGCGGCGGTGTTGTTGGTACTAACGCTGCGAAAATGGCTATTGGCCTGGGTGCTGAAGTCACTATTTTAGATCGTTCTCTGCCTCGCTTACGTGAACTGGACGATATTTTTGCCGGCCGTGTACAAACTGTTTACTCAACCGTTGATGCTATCGATAAATACTCTCGTGAAGCTGACTTAGTGGTGGGTGCGGTTCTTATTCCGGGCGCCGCTGCACCGAAACTGCTGACTCGTGAAAACATCAGCAATATGAAGCCGGGCTCAGTACTAGTAGACGTTGCAATTGATCAGGGCGGCTGCTTTGAAACATCAAAAGCAACCACACATCAGGACCCTGTTTACATTATTGACGACGTTGTTCACTACTGTGTGGCAAACATGCCGGGCGGTGTTGCACGTACCTCTACTATTGCACTGAACAATGCAACCTTGCCTTATGGTATTGCGCTGGCAAACAAAGGCGTGCAAGCCATGCTCGAAAACGAGCACCTGTTACGCGGCCTGAACATGCATAAAGGTAAAATTACCTACAAAGCCATTCACGATGATCTTGGTCAGCAGTTAGGTCTGGATTACCAGGACCCTCGCGAAGCGCTTCAGGCGTAATAGCCGGTTGTTCTGAATAAGCCCGTGAACAAAAGTTTGCGGGCTTTTTTATTGGCAGTTCTTGTTCGCTAAGCTTGTAAACCCTACAATCAACCCCCATAGCTAAAGAACGAACAATCAAAAACGCATTAATGGAGTTTTTCTAATGGCTGAAGCCAAACACTGCAAGTTACTTATTCTGGGATCAGGTCCTGCTGGCTATACAGCTGCAGTCTATGCTGCACGTGCTAATTTAAACCCGGTTATGGTAACGGGTATGCAACAAGGTGGTCAGTTAACCACCACAACCGACGTTGAGAACTGGCCGGGCGACGCCGAAGGTTTAACCGGACCCGACCTTATGGTCCGTATGCAAAAGCACGCTGAGCGCTTTGATACCGAAATTGTGTTCGACCATATTAGCAGCGTCGACTTTTCCAAGCGCCCTTTTCAGTTAAAAGGTGACGTTGGTGAGTACACCGCAGACTCAGTCATTATCAGCACTGGCGCCTCAGCTAAATACTTAGGCTTAGACTCAGAAGAAGCCTTTATGGGTAAAGGCGTTTCAGCTTGCGCAACATGTGACGGCTTTTTCTACAAAAAGCAAAAGGTCTGCGTTGTCGGCGGCGGTAATACTGCGGTTGAAGAAGCGTTGTACCTTTCAAACATTGCCAGCGAAGTGCATGTTATCCACCGTCGTGACACTTTCCGGGCGGAGAAAATTCTGGTCGACCGTCTGCATGAAAAAGAGCAGAACGGTAATGTCACTTTCCATCTGAACAAAACCTTAGATGAAGTGCTGGGTGACGATGCTGGTGTTACTGGCGTGCGTATTAAAGATACGCAAGACGGTAGTACCGAAGAGCTGGAAGTTGCGGGCTGCTTTATTGCCATCGGCCACCAGCCTAATACCGGTATTTTTGACGGTGAACTGGAAATGCAGGACGGTTACATTCAGGTGCAGAGCGGGCTTCAGGGCAATGCGACTGCAACCAGTGTACCGGGCGTTTTTGCAGCCGGTGACGTAATGGATCATATTTACCGTCAGGCAATTACCTCTGCCGGTACTGGCTGTATGGCCGCGTTAGATGCCGAGCGTTACTTAGACGCACTGACTAAGTCTTAATCTTTTAACGTGATTGTTCAGCTTGATCCGGCATCAATCAGTTTTCCACCCGCAGCGACCGCTTTGCATGAGCCCAATGGGCTACTCGCTGTCGGTGGAGATTTATCGCCGGGCCGGCTGATACACGCCTATCAGCAGGGAATATTTCCCTGGTTCTCAGAAAGTGACCCAATTCTGTGGTGGTCCCCTAACCCCAGAGCTGTATTTTTCCCCGACCAAATCCATACCAGCCGCTCTTTAGCTAAAACCAATCGTAAGCCAAACTGGCAAATGAGCATTAATTGTAACTTTGCTGAAGTTGTTCGTGCCTGCGCAGACGAACGCGCCGACAAAGAAGGTACCTGGATAACGGAAGAGATGATTGAAGCTTATTGCAAGCTTCATCAGTTAGGTTACGCCCATTCGGTCGAAATTTGGTTCGACAATGAACTTGCAGGCGGTTTGTACGGCATTTCAGTAGGCCGTGCTTTTTGCGGGGAAAGTATGTTTCACTACAAAACCGACGCGTCAAAAATAGCCTTGTTACGTTTCGCTCAATATTTTAAAAAGCATGGCGGCCAGCTAATTGATTGTCAGGTGGGTAATCCGCATTTATTTTCATTAGGTGCTGTTAACCTGCATCGGGAACGTTTTTTAATGAAGCTCAATATTGCGCAACAAAAAAAGATGCCAGATACTTTTTGGCAAGCTCGTGAGCTTCCTTTACCTGGAGAACTCTAGTGCAATTTGGCGTGACGAAAGAGAGCCAGTGTCACTATTTAACCGACCAGGAAGAGCGACTTGTTGTTGCCCTGCCTAATGATCTTGAAAACCTTAATGCAGACGCGTATCAACAACTCATGCAATACGGCTTCCGGCGCAGCCATAATGACGTTTACCGTCCGCACTGCCGGCTCTGCAGTGCTTGTCAGTCGCTCCGTGTGGTCGTGCCAGAGTTTCGCTTTAGTAAAAACCAAAAACGAATTCTAAAAAAGAATGACGACTTAACGCTGCAGATTAAACAGCAGCCGGAAGCTGAATACAGTCAATTGTTTTCGCAGTTTATTGAACAACGACACGCGGATGGGGAAATGTACCCACCCGACCCGGACAAATTCTGGAAGTGGATAGATTGCGACTGGTTAACTCCCGAATTATTAGAGTGGCGCAATGCCAGCAATGAGTTAATGATAGTTTCGGTAGTTGATCGCACTGTTGACGCAATGTCCGCGGTCTATACCTTTTTTCATCCCGATGAGGAAAAGCGTTCGCCTGGTACCTTCGCTGTATTAGAAATGATTCGATTGGCTCAGGAACGAGAAGTTGCCAGACTCTATTTGGGTTACCAAATTGATGACTGTAAAAAGATGAATTATAAAACTCGATTTGCCCCATATGAACGACTGGTTGGCAATCATTGGAAAAAAGAGCTAAAATCGCACACACTTAAAGCTCAAAACAAAGATTAGAGGATTTTAATGGCGAAAGAAGACAGTATTGAGATGCAGGGAACGGTTCTAGACACCCTTCCTAACACTATGTTCCGAGTAGAATTGGAAAATGGTCACGTAGTTACTGCCCATATCTCAGGAAAAATGCGTAAGCACTATATCCGCATCCTGACCGGCGATACCGTGACTGTGCAGTTAACTCCTTACGACCTGACCAAAGGCCGCATCGTCTTCCGCGCACGTTAATCCGCACTGAGGATTAAAAAAACCGGCTTCATTTAATGAGCCGGTTTTTTCATTTCTGCCGAAGGCTTATTAACCTTCGACGGTCTCGTTCTTGCTGTCGTAATCGAATTGCAGTCCGTCCTTGCCATCAGCAGTCACTTTCACGCTGCCGCCACTGGCCAGTTTCCCGAACAGAATTTCGTTGGCTAAGGTTTTCTTCAGGTGTTCCTGAATAACCCGACTCATTGGACGGGCGCCCATTTCCTTGTCGTAGCCTTTTTCAGCAATCCAGGCATGAGCAGAAGGGTCAACCTCAAGCGACACACCTTTTTTATCTAACTGAGCCTGCAGTTCACAAATGAATTTATCGACAACCTGTTCCAGTACTTCCGGTGTCAGATGGTTAAACCACACAATACCGTCCAGGCGATTACGAAACTCCGGAGTGAAAATATTATTAATTTCCGCCAGCGCATCGAAGCTGTGATCCTGCTGTTTAAAGCCAATAGACTTACGCACAGTTTCACGAACGCCCGCATTGGTTGTCATAACAATAATTACGTTACGGAAGTCAGCTTTACGGCCGTTATTGTCCGTTAAAGTGCCGTTATCCATTACCTGCAACAGAATGTTAAATACATCGCTGTGGGCTTTTTCCAGCTCATCCAGAAGCAACACACAATGCGGTTGCTTGATTACAGCGTCGGTCAATAAACCGCCCTGCTCGTACCCTACATAACCCGGAGGCGCACCAATTAGACGACTGACCGCATGGCGTTCCATGTATTCCGACATATCAAAGCGCACCAGCTCAATGCCCATAGCTTTCGCCAGTTGCTGTGTTACCTCGGTTTTACCAACACCCGTTGGTCCGGCAAAAATAAACGAACCTATTGGCTGGTTATCGTTGGCAAGACCCGAACGCGACAACCGTATAGCACCAGTGAGCTTATCAATAGCTTCATCCTGACCAAACACCACCATTTTCAGGTTACGATCCAGCTGCTTCAGTAAGTCCTGGTCGGACCGGGAAACTGACTGTTCCGGAATACGGGCTATTTTGGCGATAATGGTTTCAATATCCGACACCCCGACCGTTTTACGGCGTTTGGACGGCGGCAATAAACGCTGGGAAGCACCGGCTTCATCCATTACATCAATGGCTTTATCAGGCAAATGACGCTCATTAATGTATTTAGCAGAGAGCTCCGCTGCCGCTTTAATCGCCGGCTGCGTGTAACGAATACCATGATGGCTTTCGTAACGCTCTTTTAAGCCCATTAGAATTTTAGTGGTGTCTTCTACTGAAGGCTCCACCACATCCACTTTCTGGAAGCGGCGAACCAGCGCTCGGTCTTTTTCAAAAACATTTTTGAATTCATTGTACGTAGTGGAGCCAATGCACTTAAGCTGCCCACTTGAAAGCAACGGCTTAATCAAGTTAGATGCATCTAAAACGCCACCGCTGGCAGCTCCGGCACCAATAATGGTATGAATTTCGTCAATGAACAGAATCGCGTGCTCTTTTTCCTGCAGTTCTTTTAAAAGCATTTTAAAGCGCTTTTCAAAGTCGCCACGATATTTAGTGCCCGCCAGCAAATCGCCCATGTCCAGTGAATAAATGGTGGCATCCGCAAGTATCTCCGGCACTTCACCTTTAATAATGCGATAAGCCAGACCTTCTGCAATAGCTGTTTTACCCACACCGGCTTCGCCAACTAACAACGGATTATTCTTACGACGGCGGCAAAGAATTTGCGCACACCGTTCCAGCTCAAAATCGCGGCCAATTAGAGGGTCAATTTTGCCTTCCTTTGCCTGCACATTAAGATTGGCACAAAAGCGCTTCAAGTAGCTCTCTTGCTCTTCACCACCCTTAACGGCCTCTTCTTCCGCCATTTCTTCGTCCATAGGCTCATCGTCATCGATACGAGAAATACCATGAGAAATGAAATTAACGATATCCAGTCGGGTAATATCGTTTTTACTTAGCAGATAGACGGCTTGAGATTCCTGTTCACTGAAAATGGCAACCAATACATTGGCGCCCGTTACCTCAGCGTTACCGGATGACTGAACATGAAATACCGCGCGCTGCAAAACTCGCTGAAAACCAAGCGTAGGTTGAGTGTCCGGACTTTCTTCTTCCGGACCAAACAGCGGCGTACTGCGGTCAATATAACTTAATAGTTCTTCTTTCAATTGTTGAAAGTTTGCCCCACAAGCTCGAAGCGTTTCCGATGCATCTGGGTTATCCAGTAATGCAATTAGCAAGTGTTCAACTGTCATCAATTCATGATTACGTTCGCGCGCTAGCCGAAACGCATCGTTTAGCGTTAATTCAAGGGCTTTATTCAACATAGACCACTCCTTACCAGCCAACCCGGATCATTCTTGCTCCATGGTACACAATAATGGATGCTGATTTTCCCGAGCATACTGATTTACCTGTACTACTTTAGTTTCGGCGATTTCCGCAGAATATACACCGCAAACGGCCTTTCCTTTATAATGCACCTGTAACATGGTGTCCGTGGCGCGCTCCTGATCCATCTTAAAAAATCTCATCAATACTTCAATCACAAAATCCATAGGGGTGTAATCGTCATTATTAATAATGACCTTATACATGGATGGTGGCTTGAGCTCCTGCTTTTCCTCTGTATCGCTAAGGTGCTGGTGATCAAACTGACTCATTTATTAACAACCTGCCATAATAATAGTTTTAAATTTACCAGAAAATATAAAAAAACAACCAAAATATTAACAATCCAGGTTATTTTTTGAACTTTAGGGCTTGACTAATCACTCACGTCACCTAGAGTTAAACATGGTGCTAAATCGGCGATTTTTCAAGCCACCGCACCTAATAATAATAAACTATCTATCTGTTGCAGAAGAAGGATGTAGAAGTATGGCTACCGGAAAAGTCAAATGGTTCAATAATTCGAAGGGCTTCGGCTTTATCGAAAGCGAGGACCGCGAAGGTGATATTTTCGCTCACTATTCAACCATTGAAATGGAAGGCTATCGCACACTTAAAGCGGGGCAACCCGTAGAGTTTGAACTCGAAGAAGGCCCCAAAGGCTTGCATGCCAACAACATTGTTCCCGGCGCTGCCGATAAATAACATCGGCTAAACCAAACAATTTAAGTACTTTCAAAACGCCGGCTTGTCCGGCGTTTTAATTTACTTAATCACTTCAACTAACTATCTATACCAAAATAACGCCGTAATTGATCACGTAAATTTGGCGGAGTTCCATTAATTGTTAATGTATCCGTCGCCGCGTCATAGTGCACTCTCTCTCCCAGGGCTGTGTGATCAAAGCCAACGCTGACTCCTCCACCTTGTCCCTGAAACTTAACCAACTTACGTAATGTCGACTTATCTGCCGGAAAGTCATCGACTAATTCGCGTGAATTCTGTTCAGCAAAATCCTTCGAGAAACTCTCGAAGCTCTTTTCTACCGGGTACTGCTCTGCAAATTGCTCTGATAGATCTTTAATTTTTACCGTGTCGCCCTGCTTCCATTGGTCGTCACAATACTCATAAGCCGCTTTATTCAGGGCTTGGCGTTGTTCCGTTTCCAGTTCGGACTGTTTCGCATATTCTTGAACCGAATCGACTAACTGTTGTGTGTGCGCTTTTGAGTTTAAACGCTCAGTGCACCCCAGAAAATCGAGGAAGAAGTCTGAAACCTTGCGACCGGCGCGTCCTTTAATAAAAGAAATGTACCGCTCACTTTCCGGAGATGTTTTCCACTCGGTTAAATCAATACGAGCCGCCAATTGGACTTTTGTTATATCTAACTGCGACGAGCGGTCAACAGCCAGCTCAGGGTTTATTGTTACCCCTTCTTTAACGGGTAAAAAGCAGACCAATAAATACTCGGTGCTAATGTGTTGGTAGCGTGTGACTAACAAAAAGCCCGCTTCTAACAAGTTATAGTTCTGCAGTTGTTCCAGCAATAGTTTGGCAGACTGTTGGCTGAACTCGACAAAGTCCAGCTGCCCGTCATACCAGGAGGTTAAATGCTCAGGAAAAGGACCGGGCTCGCCCTCTTCTTCATCTTTAAGAAAACTCGCATAACCTTTTGCCGGTTTGCTGGTATACACATCCGTTAATTCGACTAACAAATCGTGCAACTGGTCATCTTCCGTTAACGCTGAAGGAGCCAACCGAAGCCCTACTTGTCCGTCATTTTGATAAAACTGGTGAATAATGCTTTCTTCTATCCGCAATTGCATAACGGGGACTATCCTTGCTGTTTTGCTGTGTTACTATAATGCCATTGTAACACGGGACTGACGAACGATGGGAAAGTACCAACGTAGGGATAAAATTGCCCGATTAATAAGCTGGGGACATTGGTTTACCTTTGCCAATATCGTCCTGTGCCTGTTTATTGGACTTTTGTATATTGAAGCGGCCCCGAAGCCCTCCACGGCTATCGGTAATCTCTACATGCTTGTCAGCTGGATAGGTCACTTTGCCTTCCTGCCGTTCGTATTCTTCATAATTCTGATATTCCCATTCTGCCTGATAGTACCTTATTCCAAAATATTACGTGGCTTTGCCGCCCTGATAGCCTCATTCGGTCTAATAGCGCTTATCGCCGATGCGCTGTTCTTTCGTCAGTACGGGTATCATTTAAATACCTATTCTATGGCGCAAATGACCCGCGATGCAGAAGCGGTTTTCACAGGGGCCAGTTTCGTTATTATTTCCGGTGTTCTGTTAGGTTTCTTATTAACTGTCGGAATACAGCTGCTGTTGGCTAACCTCGCGTGGAAACGTCTGGAAGACTTACAACAGCGGAAAATTGGCGCCCCGGTTACAGCCATTTTCCTTTTATGCTTTTTCGTTAGTCACAGTATTCATGTTTGGGCTGACGCGGTGTTGTACGACCCTATTACCCAACAAGACGATATGTTCCCGTTGTCCTATCCTACAACGGCTAAAACATTAATGGCTAAACACGGAGTCATTGATGTTGAAAGCTACCAGGCCAGACAACAAATGCTGATGGCTACCGATAAAATAAAACTTAAGTATCCCCAGCACCCGCTTTTATGCTCTAAAATAGACTCTCAGCAGTCAACAACTCTGATTCTATTCGAACGTAGCAGTAGCAAAATTCAGAAAGAACTGGAAACTCTGGCAGCCAAACATCAACTAGAGCGACCGGAGCTTAAACTACTGGCTCATCCGAACCGCGACGGCGGATTATTTCAGGTGCTTTATGGCTTGCCCGACTTTTATCAGGAATCCATTGAGCGCCAGCAGTTGAAGCCCGCTTACCTTAAGCCGCTTAACGACTTTAATTTTGATGTGCGCTGGTATCACAGCGAAAACTGGAACGACTCTCTGCGTTTAAGTCAGTTTCATCCCGACTGGCAAAGCCAGGAGCTGGCAGAGTTTAGCGCTCATCCGCAAAACCAAATTAATGTCATTTTAATTGCTGAAGACGATATTTCTACTTTAGATAAAGTGCTTCAGCAAACCGGAGACCAACAACTGCTGCTCACGGCCTTGTCTCCTGCGCAAAGTGAAGAGTTATTGGGTAACAAGCAGTTTGCGCTTGAAAACATGCAGGTTCCCCTTTGGCAGCGAAATTACCAGTTGGCAGACCAACCTATAGCCGGACTTATGGATTTGGTTCCAACCATGCTTGAAGATCGTATCTCCTGCGCTGGTTCTCATAAAAATTACACCAATGGCGAAAGCTTGCAGACATCTAAGCGTCGTTGGCCGCTGGTTGAAACCTACAGTCCTTATATTGTTATTTACGACCAGAAAGAGATTACGATTTTAGATAATAGTGGTCAGTTTAGCGTATACAGCAGCAACGATTTTGAACTGAAAAAACAGGCCGAACCGCCCGTCCCGGTGCTTATCGACGCACTGAAAGATTTAAAACGCTTTAGCGAAACTGAAAACAAGGAGTAATTGTCGAAAATAGCAGCAGTCGAGCACCGGAGGGCGTGTTGAGACTTGCTAATTCGGCTTAATCCAGTAACATAGCAGTCCTCGGTCGGCGTGTGGCGCAGCTTGGTAGCGCACTGTCATGGGGTGTCAGGGGTCGGAGGTTCAAATCCTCTCACGCCGACCAATTCTTCTAGTGACACTCAATAAAGCATTCACTGGTTCCATTCTGGTAAGCTAAGTTGCTCTCCCATTTCAGTTGCCACTCGCCAGTAACCTCCTCTGGCAGAACCTTTTCGAATTAATACTCCTTGTTCTTTCAATTTAGAAATGTGTTTTTCTACCGCGCGCGACGAAATATTCAACACTTCAGCGACTCTGGCGGCACTCCATTCGGGTTGCTCATTTAATAGCCTAAGTACCATATTTCGTGTGCTCGTGCCCGAATATCGACCTTTACCCGAACCGTTATCCGAACCTAACAGCGAACTTTTTACCGAACTCATAGGTATTTCACTGGAAAAATCATGCGAGATACTCGCTTCTTCCAGCACCTCTGCTTTGTCTTTTTCTTCTTTTACTGTGGTTGAAATACTCTGTTGCAAACAATCCAGAATAAACTCAACCATAAGACCTCTGTCATTTTCACTAATTGAGCGTCGCAAGCAATCAAGATATTCGTCTTTATTGAATTTAAAGATTTGCTCAAAGCTTAACCAGGCAACTGCCGGATGCCATTTAGCTAAAATAAGGCTAAACCAGAGTCTTCCAACACAACCGTTGGCAACAGAAAACGGCTGAATAAATTCGAACTGCTGTAAGAAAATAGCCGCTTTAATTAAAGGGTGTTCGTTGCTTTCGTCTAACCAGGACAATAGACTTCTTACCGACTTCCCGGCCTGCCCCGCCGGAGCGGTCATATGAACCAGCTTGTTGTTGCGGTAAACGCCCATTCCCGTTGCGCGATAGCTTCCGGCACTGGGGGTTACTGCGGCGCAAATCATCTGGTGAGCGTTTTTAAGATCTGACTCCGAATGTAAATTCCACTCAGACAGCTTTTTATAGGCTTCATCTAGACGAATACCCTCCAGCGGTTGTGACTGCTCATCCAGGCCTACCGACGCATGAGCTTTAATTGGCAATTGTTGAGACTTAAAATCTTCTAAATTGCTTTTATCGGATTCAAGTAATGCTAACCAACGGCCAAAGTCGGTGCTTATTTGCGCCACTAAATTCACGCATTTACTGGTAATCAAATAATCTGCTGCCATTTGTTATTAGTAACCTCTGGGGGTTACTCTCCGTTATTTTGTTAACGCACACACTCAGTCTAAAACACTTACACTGTAATATCAGCGAATACCGATTGCAGCCTTGCCACTTCACTTTCTTCCAGCGGAAGCATAGGTTGTTTCCCCCAGACTGGAGCAGGCCAGGCAGCGTCAGTTTGAAACCGCGCTATATGATGAACATGCAACTGCGGAACCTGATTTCCTAAAGCAGCGACATTAAGTTTATCGGGTTGGTATTCAGCCTTTAGCCAGTGGCATAGAAATCGGCTTTCTTTTAACAACTGCAGTTGATCGTCTTCAGAAAGGTCTATGGCTTCGCGCACGTCTGCCACTTTAGGAACCAACAAAAACCACGGAAATTGCCTGTCATTCATGACTCTGACTTCGCATAGCGGCCAATCGGTTAAATGATAACTGTCTCTGGCTAATTCCGGAGCTAATGTATATTCCATAACCTACCCTTTTAATAACGTTTCAAGAAACCGTTTAAACAGTGCATTAGTTTGCGGCAAGCTGTCAATTAAACGGTGGCCATCATTCACCAGGTGTAACTCTGCCCTGGTTCTTTCCGCATAACGCCAACTGTTCTCAACAGGAACAATATCGTCTTTCCAGCCATGAACAATTTGAGTCTCACAAGCCGGTGTCAGTTCATCAAAATTTGCCTGACCACCTAAGTAAAAGGCCGGAGCCATTAAGAACAGCCCCCGGCTCTTTGTTTTAGCTGCAGCTACCGTTGCCACGTAACCGCCCATGCTGGAACCGACCAGCAAGAAATTTTCCGTTAGTGCTTCAATATATGTTGTGAGTTTTTCCACGCGCTGATCAGGATCATCAATACCCTGATAATCGACACTGGTTACGCTGAACCCCAAAGCTTCAGCGGTTTTTGCTAAAACTTTAATTTTGCTGCCCCAGGGGCCGCTCTCTTTTCCGTGATTAAAAATAACCAGCATTTAGCAATTACCTATATTTTGTGCTTAGATAAAACTATCAGATATAACAATTAAGTAACAATGTAAGCTTTTATCATGATAGTCAAAACGTTCATTATAAAGAAAGGCGGTTACTATGACCTTTAACAAGCAACTTGTTGCGCTGTACACCGCATTATCTATAGTGGCTCTGTTTAGCTCAAGCAGCCTTGCCGAGCACGAAGACATTATCTGGGGAGTAAACTCCTCCCCGCCGTTTCATATATTTGATGGTAAATACGAAGAACAAGGCTTTTGCGATGCTTTAGTCAGCAGCTTTCAGCGCCAGCTACCGGAACTGTCGCACAAGGTCAGAAAGCTGCCCTCCCGCCGTATTACCATGCTTATGAAAAAGAACAAGAACCTCTGCTTTCCCTGCCTGATTAAAGGAGCAAGTTACAATTCCGAATTTAATTACACCGAAACAACTCATCGGTACCAGCCGCACGGTATCATTACCCGTGCTGACACAGCAGCCAGAATCATTGGAAAGTATGGCCAGCCAGTAGATTTTTCCAGCCTGGTTCAGGACTCAAATTTACGCTTTGCGCAACCGGCTGAACGCCGTTACGGCCGCCTGCAGCCTCTACTGGAAGAGCACCTTATCGATTCAGATAATTTCAGTTTTATTAGCGGCGACAATGCCCACATCAACTTGCTGACTATGATAGTCAACAAGCGTATTGATTACACTATCGATTATGAAATGATTATGACTTACTACAACGAAACTGAATTTAAAAACAGCGGACTGGTGTTCTTGCCTATTGAAGAGTACGAGGGTGTGGTTATTGAGGGTGCGGTTGGTTGCAGTAATAATGAATGGGGACGTAAAGCTGTGCGACACCTTAATGAGGTCATCAACGAACTTAAAGCTGATCCGGACTTTCAAAAAAGTCTGGATCAGTGGTTAGGAACTAGTCGCCCAATGGTTGATTAAGCAAAGCGCTGTTGTAAATACTGGTTAATGTCATCGGACTCATACATCCACTGTACTTTATCGTCCTGCTCAATGCGCAAACACGGCACTTTAACTCTGCCGCCGCCATCTAACAGCTCTTGTCTGTGCTGCTCATTATTTTTTGCATCTCTTAATTCTATATTTAAATTAAGGCGGGCAATTTCCTTACGTACCTTGACGCAAAAAGGGCAAGCGGCAAATTGATAAAGAGCCAGCGACTTGCAGGCTTCATCTACCTGTTGCTGAGCCTCATCACTGCGGCTCTGGCCTTTTGGGGTGGTCAATTTTTCGACCAGTAAAACAATAGGCGTTAAAATAAGCCGTAGAGTACGAAAAAAGTAACGAATGATAATTCTCATAGAAATACAACCAGACTGCCTGTTAAAGATGCCGCTATTCTAACGTGTTTAAGGTAGAGCGTCAGTCTTTTAACTAAACGCTTTTCACTTTCCGTTTAAAGCTTCCGCGGCAATTTCGAACGACCTTAAACGAGCCTGATGATCAAAGGCATGACAAGTAAGAATAACTTCATCTATACCGGTATCATCAATAAACTGATTAATATGCCGTTGAACTGAATCCTTAGTACCAACCGCCGTATAGGTTAATGCATGATTCGCCCCGGCCAGTTCATGAGGCGCAGCAACCGTTCTTATGTCATCCACCGGTGCTTTTAAAGGCCCGGGTGTACCGCGCCGCAACGCAATAAACTGTTGTTGCATTGAACTCATCATTTTTCGCGCATCGGTTTCGCTGTCTGCCGCAAAAACGTTCATTGCCGCAGCAACATAAGGCTTGCTGAGGTAACGCGACGGACGAAAGTTCTCGCGATACGCTTTTAACGCATGCTGCAAATAGTCTGGTGCAAAATGCGAAGCAAAGGCATAAGGCAGGCCTAAGTGTGCAGCAAGCTGAGCGCCAAAAGTGCTTGAGCCGAGCAACCACACCGGAATTTTCTGTCCAAACCCGGGCACCGCTTTAATTGGGTCGCTTTCCTGCGCTTCTTCCAGATAACCTAAAAGCTCCTGAACATCGTTAGGAAACTGTTCCGCATCATCTGGTTTACGTCTTAACGCGCGTAAAGTTCGGCCGTCTGTTCCCGGTGCTCTGCCCAGACCAATATCAATACGTCCGGGGTACAGGGCATCCAGCGTACCAAACTGCTCAGCGACCACAAAAGGCGCGTGGTTTGGTAACATAACACCGCCTGAGCCCACTCGAATTTTGTCAGTTTTACCGGCGACATAACCTAAAGCAACCGCGGTTGCGGCCGAGGCAATTCCGGTCATATTGTGATGTTCAGCCATCCAGAAGCGGTGGTAACCCCACCGCTCTGCATGCTGGGCCAAATCAGCCGAGTTATGCAATGATTCAGCCACAGACCCACCTTCGGTAATGGGCGCTAAATCAAGAACTGAGTATTTCATACTGAATTACAGCTCTTGCTTGGTTGGGCGAATGATCATTTCATTCACGTCAACTTGCTGAGGTTGCTCAATCGCAAAGGTAATGGCACGAGCAATAGCCGCAGAATCAATCGCGTCTGAATACAAACTGTCAGCCATTTCTTTCGCGTCTTTGTCACTAATGTGATCCGTCAGTTCTGTTGCTACAGCGCCCGGTGAAATATTGGTCGCGCGAATTTCACCATTAGATTCCTGACGAATGCCTTCGGAAATGGCTTTTACCGCAAACTTGGTTGCGCAATACACCGTTCCGCCAGCAAAAACTTTCTGACCTGCAACCGATGACAGGTTGATGATATGACCCACATGCTGTTCACGCATAACCGGTAATACAGCAGCTACGCCATATAGAACACCTTTAATGTTCACATCAATCATGGTGTCCCATTCGTCCACTTTCAGCGCGTCGAGCGGGGCCAGTGGCATGAGTCCGGCGTTATTAATTAAGACATCAATACGACCAAATTCAGCTTTGGTGTCGTCAGCCAGTTTTTGAACTGCGGCTTTGTCGGTTACATCAACCACACGGTAAGCTGCCTGGCCACCGTCTTTCTTAATTGACTCAGTCAATTCTTTTAGGCGATCTTCGCGACGCGCCGCTAACATCAGTTTTGCGCCTTTTGCTGCAAGCATACGAGCGGTCTCTTCTCCTAAACCACTGCTTGCACCTGTAATAATCACAACTTTATCTTGTACTTCTGACATAGCTTTACCTCCGGTTAGTGCTATTGGTCAACTGCCCCTAACTGCTTTAATATCATCTCTTCAAAACGCAGTAGCGGCAGCATAGAACGCTGAACTTTGGCTCGCAGTAATGCCCCCTGCCAACCAGAAAGAATGAAGGCTCCCATCTGTTCGGTGTCAATGCACTGCTGAATTTGCTGTGCGTCCTGTGCAGCTTTTAAACACCGGGCAATACGCTGCTCCCAGTCAGAAAAAATGTCATCTAACCGTTCGCGAAATAAGTCACTCTGAGATGCCATTTCCTGACCCAGGTTGCCTATCAGACAGCCTTTGGAGAAATCACACGACTTTAAGTCCTCTACCGAGCGACGCAAATAGCTGCGCAAACGATCAACCGGCTCCAACGTCTCGTTAGCCAGAGTTTCGTCCATGCGTGCTTCATAATCCTCGGCGTAGGTTTCGATAACAGCCAGGCCAAAATCATTCTTACTTTTGAAGTAATGATAAAAGGAGCCCTTGGGCACCTGCGCCTCGCTCAGAATTTTATTCAAACCGGTGCTGCCGAACCCATGTATGGATATCAGGTCAGCACCGATTGTTATGATGTTTTGTCGTGTGTCATTCTTAGTCATGCGATCTATATTAGACCAGTCGTCTAGAAACTTCAAGATCAGTCTGTTAATTGCAACTATAGGGCTTCAGCAATGGGTTCCGGCCAGACACCGCACTGAACTTTAGCAATGTGGTCACTTTGTAAAATTTGCATAACCACCCGTGACTGACCTATTCCCCCTCCAATAGTTAAAGGCAATTCACCCGCTAACAAGGACTGATGCCAGGGTAGCTTGAGCTTTTCCTCCTGTTGGCTAATAGCCAACTGACGCTTTAATGCCTGCTGGTCAACACGTATCCCCATAGAAGAAAGTTCCAGCGCGTCATCTAATACCGGATGCCAGACAAGAATATCGCCGTTTAAGCCCGTACTGCCCTGCTCGTTAACCGAACTCCAGTCATCGTAGTCCGGCGCTCTTACGTCATGTGCATGACCATGACTCAGCTCCCCGCCAATACCGACCAAAAATACTGCGCCATGTTGTTTAACCACTTTGCGCTCACGTTGTTTTGCAGTAAGGTCTGGATAGGCAGTAATTAAATCCTCTGCATGCACAACCTGTATTTTCTCCGGTAAGGTTCCGGTTCCACCGTGTTGTTCAATATATTGCTGCTCCGTTTGACGCAAAGCAGCGTAAATACGCTCGACGGTCTGGATCAGAAACGCCAGCGAACGCTGCTCTTCAGTAATGACTTTTTCCCAGTCCCACTGGTCAACGTAAACAGAATGTACGGAACTCAAAGCTTCTTCGTCGGGCCGCAAGGCTTTCATTTGGGTAACTATGCCCTCGCCTGCACCGAAGCCGTAACGCCCCAGGGTATAGCGCTTCCATTTCGCCAGAGAGTGAACCACCTCGTAGTCTTTGTCGGGCACGGCTTTTACTTTAACTGCAACCGCCTTTTCCCAGCCCGACAAATCGTCCTGAACACCACTGCCCAACTCACTTAGTAGTGGCGACTGCACTTCAATAAGCCCAAGCTGAAGCTGTAACTGCTGAGTAAAGCCGGCTTTTACGAATTGAATTTTCTGTTGCTGTAACATGTATTGTGACTTCATAAATACTCCGAATCGTTAATAAAAGAATAGAAACACAATTCAATTAATACCTTTTAGAACTATTTATTCAATAATGTTTAACAAAAATAGCTTTACTTATTATTTTCCGTTAATTTATACCTAACTTAATTAACGAAGCTTTAATAAAACATGAAAAAATTACCTGAAAATTATCAAATCGATGATCTGGACCGTTCCATACTAAGAACTCTGATGGAAGACGCACGTATTCCTTACGCTGAGCTGGCCAAACGCTATAAGGTGAGTCCGGCCACTATTCACGTACGGGTTGAAAAAATGAAGCGTGCCGGGATTATTGAGGGTACGCGTTTACAGGTTAACGCCAAACGCTTAGGCTACGATGTCTGTTGTTTCATTGGCATTACGCTGAAAAGCGCGGGTGACTACCCGGCCGCAATTGAAAAACTGGAAAAGCTCGAAGAAGTTATTGAGGCTTACTACACTACCGGTCAGTACAACGTCTTTATTAAAATTATGACACCGTCAATAAACGAGCTACAACACACGCTAATCAATCGAATTCAGGCTATTGATGAAATACAATCGACGGAAACGCTCATTTCATTACAGCAGCCAATTAACCGGGACATACAGCCATGACAGCGCAGAACTGCATAAACAGTGGATAGAAGGCTTACTGGTTGACTACTACGACCCCATGTACGACTACCAAATGAAAAAGCGATAAGCATCGCTAAAAATCTGCGACCCGCCGAAAACAACAGTCAATGCGTTAAGCTTTTGTTATGGTATTGGCATAATTACACCAAGGGGATCTATCTATGTTGAAACGAATGTTAAGCCGTGTCACCGCGGCTGCATTGGTCATCGTTGCCCTGCCTTCTATGGCAGCAACAAAAGACCTTTCTTACTATCTGCCACAGGATGTCAGTTACAACCCGGAAATTACCAAACCCAAAGATGTGCTTGGTTATCAGGTTGGTGAATGGCATGCCCGCCCCGAACAAATTGTAAAGTATATGGAAGTTCTGGCCGAAGAGTCAGATCGCATCACGCTGGAAGTGACCGGTCGCACACATGAGCAGCGTCCTTTGTTACTTCTTACCGTCACCTCAGAAGACAACCACCGCAATATTGATGACGTTCGTGAGCGTCATTTGGCCGCAGCTGATCCAAACCGTGATGCCGACCCGGACAATACGCCGGTCGTCATGTACATGGGCTACAGTATTCACGGGGACGAATCGAGCGGCAGTAATGCAGCAATACTGTTTGCTTATTACCTTGCCGCGGCAGAAGGTGAAGCTGTGGATGAGCTTTTGAGCGATTCAGTTATTCTGCTTGATCCGGCGTTTAACCCTGATGGACTAGCTCGCTTTGCACAATGGGCAAACCAGCACCGCAGTCAAAATCTGGTTGCCGATCCACAGCATCGTGAGCACGTGCAACCTTTTATTCGTGGCCGGGTCAACCATTACTGGTTCGATATGAACCGCGACTGGCTGTTACTGCAACACCCTGAATCGCGCGCGCGTATCGCTAACTTTCAGAAATGGAAGCCAAACGTACTGACCGATTACCACGAAATGGGAACCAACAGCACGTATTTCTTCCAGCCGGGTATTCCGTCTCGTAAAAACCCATTAACGCCAGATGAAAACGTGCGCTTAACCGAAATTCTTGCGGCAGAACACGCTGACTCGCTGGATGATATTGGCAGCCTGTATTACACCGAAGAGTCATTTGATGACTTCTATTATGGCAAAGGCTCTACCTACCCTGACATTCAGGGCGCCGTAGGTATTTTATTTGAACAAGCCTCCAGCCGAGGACACTTGCAGGACTCGGTTAATGGTGAGGTCAGCTTTCCGTTCACTATTCGTAACCAGTTTGTCGCCTCACTCAGTACCATTTACGGCACACACAAAAACAAAAGTCGTTTTATTGAGTTTCAGGAGCGTGCTTACGACGAAGGCATGGAGGCCGCACAAAAAGCCAAGTTTGAAGGTTATCTAATTGGTGACTCAAGCGATCCGTCGCGTGTAGAAGGTCTACTGGAAATCTTTAAACAGCACGGTATTAAAGCTTATCGTGTAGAAAAAGATATTGAACAGAACGGCACTCAGTTTAAAGCCGGAAGCAGTTATTATATCCCTCTGGCTCAGGCTCAGTACGGTTTGATTCAGGGAATATTCAGTACGCGCAAGAACTTCCCGAACAATACCTTCTACGATGTTTCAGGCTGGACTCTGCCATTAGCCTTTAACGTGCCATTTGAGACTCATCGTGGTCGTATTCAAATTGCGGATAATGCCTGGGATGCGCCAAAACGCAAGACGTCGGCTCTCACTGATGCCTACGCTTACGCATTTAACTGGAACGATTACTTCGCTCCGGGTTTATTACAAGAGTTGCTGGAGCAGAACATTCACGTTCGTCAGACAACAAAACCCTTCACTGTAGAAGGTGAACAAGGCCGTCAGGAGTTTTCAGCCGGTTCTATTGTTGTACCTAAAGCCTATCAGGAACGGGAATGGCGCGATGTACAACGTCGTCTGGCTACCGCAGCAAAAGAAAAAGGTATTCAGGTAACCTCTATCGAGACCGGATTAACACCTGAAGGTGTTGACCTGGGTAGCCGCAATATTCAACCGGTGGAAAAGCCCAGCGTAATGATGCTGACCGGCGAAGGGGTTAACCTTTACGAAGCTGGGGAAACCTGGTACTACCTTGACCGCCACGTAGGTATTCCATTGTCGATGGTTGATACTGAACGTCTGCCCAGCGCTGACTTAACCCGTTATAGCCATATTATTATGGTGGACGGACATTACAGCAATTTAGATAAACAACTGCGTAAAAAAATCCAAAACTGGGTAAGCCAGGGTGGAACAATAATTGGTCAGCGTGGTGGTGCTGAATGGTTAGCAGAAAATGGTCTTCTGCAAACTCGCTTTATTGATGATGCCGTCTTCCAGAGCGCTTTTACTAAAAAGCAGCTAAGTTACGAAGAGCGCGACGACTTCTACGCTGAACAGCGAATTGCCGGAGCGATATTCTCAATGGATGTCGATACTTCTCACCCATTATTCTTTGGCTTCCCGCGTGACCAAATGCCAGTATTCAAGAATTCGGCTGCCGCCATGGAAGAACCCGAGTCGCCTTTCGTTTCAGTCGCTCGCTATTCGGAGCAGCCTTTAATGAGTGGTTACACTGATGAGCGCAATCGCGAAATACTAAAAGGTAAAACCAATATTGCCGCCCATCGTTTAGGCAACGGTCAGGTAATTGGTTTTGCCGACAACATTAATTTCCGCGCCTATTTTTGGGGGACATCCAAGTTACTCAGTAATGCTATTTATTTAGCTCCCCGTATTCAGGTTTACGCGAAAAAACTGGACGATAAAGCAGCAGCGGATGCCGCCGCTGAAGCCCATTAATTAATAAATTAATAGAGATAAAACCGCTAGGATTTTTTGTCTTAGCGGTTTTTTTACACTTGGATATATTGGTTGTTTTTCGAATAATGGTCTACCTTACTAATTGAATCTTCTAAATTAATCAGTGAGGTGTATATGTTACGTTGGGTTCTAATCTTTCTAGCCGTGGCTGTAGTTGCCGCTATTTTAGGTTTTGGCGGAATTGCCGGAACAGCTGCCGGAATAGCTAAAATTATCTTCTATATCTTTATTATCCTCTTTGCGATTTCTTTAGTCGTTCGCCTGCTTCAGGGGAATAAAAGGCTTTAAATGTTTTAGCCTTTGTTAGATATTAGACATTGGTCGTATGCCAACCGTTATTGAGTTTACGCTACAATAACGGTTGGCATTTTTCGTTATCTGTCTAACACTACAACAATGAGGCTCTTGCCATGAACGCAATCGTAATGATGGTTCTGGGTTTAGGCGCAATGTTTCTCGGTTATGTTTTTTACTCTAAATTTATTGCTGAGAAAATTTTTAAGCTTGATCCGAACTTCAGAACACCCGCTCACGAATTAGAAGACGGAGTCGACTTCGTCCCTACCAATAAATACGTTCTGTGGGGCCACCACTTTACTTCTGTAGCCGGTGCGGCACCTATTATTGGTCCTGCCATTGCGGTTATCTGGGGTTGGGTACCTGCTTTCTTATGGGTTATTTTCGGTACCATATTTTTTGCTGGCGTACACGACGCTGGCGCGATCTGGGCAAGTAACCGTAATAAAGCCAAATCTATTGGTAACTTGACTGGCGATGTTGTTGGCAAACGCTCTCAAACGCTGTTCATGATCGTTATCTTCCTTGTCTTACTAATGGTCAACGCGGTTTTCGCTACTGCTATTTCAGGTCTGTTGATTAAATTCTCCAGCTCAGTAGTGCCAGTTTGGGGTGCTATTTTTGTCGCACTTATTATCGGACAAATTATTTTCCGTAAATGGATGGGCTTAGGTGCAATATCCATTATCGGTGTACTGGCACTGTACGCACTTATCTGGGCAGGTCCCTCATTTCCAATAGAATTGCCAGAAACGGTAATGGGTATCAGTGACAACGCGCAATGGGTTCTTATCCTGTTTGGCTACGCCGCTATCGCTTCATTACTGCCTGTTTGGATGTTGCTTCAGCCACGTGACTACATCAACGGTCTGCAGCTCTTCATTGGTCTTATTTTGCTTTACGGTGCCACGTTATTACTGGCTCCGGAAATTTCAGCTCCGGCCTTCAATAGCAATACCCCGGAAGGCACCCCTTCAATGTTGCCGCTGTTATTCGTCACCATAGCCTGTGGCGCAATTTCGGGCTTCCACGGTCTGGTTGCATCGGGTACAACCTCGAAGCAACTTGATAAAGAAACCGACGCCCGTTTTGTCGGATACTTTGGTGCGGTTGGTGAAGGCTCATTGTCGCTGGCGACTATCATCGCTGCCACAGCCGGTTTTGCAACATTAGCCGACTGGGAAGCGGTCTACTCATCTTTCGGACAAGGCGGCGTATCAGCCTTTGTTGAAGGTGGCGCCAACATTATTAGTCAGGGGCTTGGCCTGGACATTGGCGTATCAGAAACCCTGCTGACGGTAATGGCTGTGCTTTTTGCCGGTACCACAATGGATACTGGATTACGTCTGCAACGCTATATTTTCCAGGAATGGGGAAACCTGTATAACATTAACTGGATGCAAAAAGCCTTTCCGGCAACGATGCTAGCTGTAGGAAGCTGCTTATTGTTAGCCTTCGGTGCTGGCGGCGCAGACGGTTCCGGCGGCTTAGTTATATGGCCTCTGTTCGGTACCACAAACCAGTTATTAGCAGGGTTGACCTTGTTGGTTATTACGGTCATGTTGGTGCGCTTAGGCCGACCAATGTATTACACCTTAATACCGTTAATTTTCCTGTTGATAATGACAGTCTTCGCTCTTATTGTTCAGCTTAAAGATTTCTATAACAGCGGTGACTGGTTCTTAATGGGTCTGGATTTAGTGGTTCTGGTTGCCGCTATCTGGATTGCTCTTGAAGCTAGCGCAGGCTTAACTAAAATCCGTAAGGAACAAAAAGCCCAGAAGCAGCAATAAAAGTAACTGGAGTAAGTAGCATGAATATACAGTCAGTGCGCCGTTGGTTCAGCCGGGCAAGTGATTTGGCCAATGAGTTTTATAATGCGCCCTATCGCTCTGCTATTGCCCGGGCAAAGCGCGACGAAGACGATTTATTCATGCTACTGGTTTTTTCTGAAATGATGGGCGTGCCGAACCCGGCCGCCTATTATACTTTAGAGTTACAGCCATTAATGCTGGAACGTTTCCACGAATGGCATCAACGCATGGGGATGGAACACTCACCTCTTGATCACTTCCGTTGTTGCTAATTTTATAACCCGACCAAAAGCAGGGTTCATTTCTCATGTTGTTAAGCGATAAAAAAGTTTTATTAATTGGTGGTAAAGGCGGAGTTGGTAAAACAACCGTTTCTTCGGCTCTGGCAGTTCTTGCTGCACGCCAAGGCAAAAAAGTGCTGCTGGTTTCAACCGATCCGGCACATAGTCTAGCCGATGTATTCGACAAGAAAATTGGCGATAAAAAAACTGTTATGCGCGAAAACTTAACCGCATTAGAAATTGATCCTGACCACGAAGTTAAGGCTCATATTGAACGCGTCAGTTCTCAAATGAAGCGCTTTACAAACCCCGATCTCTTTCCCGAAATTGAACGCCAGATGCGTTTAACCCAGCAGTCTCCGGGAGCCCAGGAGGCTGCTTTGCTAGAGCGCATTTGCAACGTCATTGATGAAGCAGAGAAAGACTACGATTTGTTAATTTTTGACACAGCCCCGACCGGTCATACTTTGCGTTTACTGACATTACCCGAGGCTATGGCAGCCTGGACGCAGGGAATGCTGCGCTCGCAAAAGCGCTCTGAAGACTTTGATTCAGTCCTTGAGCATTTATCACCCAAAGCTGGTAAAGATATTAATAACCCAATGGCTGACCCTCAAGACAATGCCAGCGACGGTATGTCCGACCGCACTAAAGCAATTACAGAACAACTATTAACACGACAGAGGCTTTTTCAACGAACCCGACGCTTACTGCAGGATAGCAGTTACACATCCATTCTATTTGTGCTAACACCAGAACGTCTCCCTATTCAGGAAACTGATCGGGCACTGCTGTCGTTAACCGCGGAGAAGTTACCCGTTGGTGGTGTTGTTATCAATAGAATATTGCCTGAACAGGCCGACGGCAGCTTTTTGGCCAAACGCAGGCTTCAGGAAAAAACTTACATAGAAGACATTCACAAACGTTTTAAAGCATGGCGAAATTACTCTCTTTATCTATTAGAAGAAGATGTCCAAGGTCTTGATGCATTAGAAGCCTTTGCAAATAATCTGGAGCAAGCAGGATTTTCTGCCTAACTGCCATTTTTTTGTCATCGCTTTCTCTAATAATACGTATACAGTGTGATTGTTGTTAATTAAGGAGAAGACTATGCGCGCTGTAGGATACAAAGAATCACTTCCGGCTGAAGATCCAAGTTCACTGCTGGATATTACTGTCGATGATCCGGTTCCCGGAGCCAACGATTTACTGGTTAAAGTTAAAGCCGTAGCCGTTAACCCGGTTGATACCAAAATCAGAATGCGCATGGCGCCTGAATCTGGCCACAAAATTATTGGCTGGGATGCAGTCGGGGAAGTTGTCTCTGCCGGAGATAAAGTAACAGGTTTTAAAACCGGAGACCGTGTTTGGTACGCGGGGGACTTGACCCGACCAGGTTGTAACGCGCAATTGCAAACCGTCGATTATCGCATTGTAGGCAAAGCACCGGAGAACCTCGATGACACTCAGGCAGCCGCCCTTCCACTGACCAGCATTACCGCCTGGGAAATTCTGTTTGATCGCTTACAGGTTGATAAACCCTCACCGCACAACAAAAGAACGTTATTAATCATTGGCGGAGCCGGTGGCGTTGGTTCGGTCTTAATTCAGCTTGCCGCGCAGCTAACCGATGTCACCGTTATCGCTACGGCCTCCCGCGCAGAGTCTCAACAATGGGTAAAAGCTCTGGGGGCTGACCACGTTATCAATCATTACGACGACTTAGCTGAGCAGATAGAGTCTGTTGGCGCCTCTCCGGTAACCGATGTGGCCTGTTTGACTCATAGCGAACAGTATTTCGCACAATGCATGAAATTAATGGCTCCTCAGGGTCGCTTTTGCCTTATAGATGATCCGTCAGAAAGTATCGACATTACCCTGATGAAACAAAAAAGTATCAGCTTGCACTGGGAGTTTATGTTTACCCGTTCTATGTTTACTACAGCAGACATGATAAAGCAGCAGGAATTACTGAACCATATTGCGAAAATGGTCGAAAAAGGCCAAATTCGTTCGACTCTGGGTAAAAGCTTTGGCGAAATGAATGCGAATAATCTTCGGAAGGCGCATCAGGCATTAGAAAGTCAGAAAACCATCGGAAAAATAGCGCTAACTGTCGCTGAATAGTTTTACAAACATACATGAATGTATGTATAATTCCGGATTGATATAAATTAATAGGTCAGAGGTAATTTAATGAACACGCGTTTTAGGTTTGCCCCCATTTTTGCCGCGAGTCTTCTGTTAACGGGAGCACTAACCGCATGCAGCGACCAACAACAGCAGCAACAAGGCCAGCAGCAAGCAGCTCAGGTTGATGTGATTACCGTAACGCCTGAGTCAATCAGCCTTAGTACCGATTTACCTGGACGTACAGCTGCCTACCGAGTTGCTCAGGTGCGTCCACAAGTTAGTGGTGTATTGCTGAAACGGACTTTTGAAGAAGGAACTTTTGTAGAGAAAGGACAACAACTCTATCAAATTGATCCTGCCGTTTACGAAGCAGAATTAGCCAGCGCCAAAGCTGAAGTTGAAAGCGCCAAAGCTGTGCTGCGCAGCTCGGAACTTCGTTATAAACGCTTTCAGGAATTACTTGAAGAGAACGCTGTCAGTCAAGACGAATTTGATAGTGCAGAAGCCACTTTTTATCAAAACAAAGCGGCTGTTTCAGTCGCTGAAGCCCAGTTAAAAAATGCCCGTATTAATCTTGAATATACAAAAGTCAACGCCCCTATTAACGGTGTCATTGGCCGCTCTAATTTCACTGAAGGTGCATTATTAACGGCGTCGCAGACTGAGCCTTTGGTTACGATTAATCAACTGGATCCAATTTATGTTGATATCAACCAGTCCAGTAAGCAATTTATGGAATTACAGGCTGATATAAAATCTGGCCGTATTCAGGCGAACGAGAAAGGTAACGCACCCGTTCGTCTAAAATTAAATGGTCTGGATTACGATCAAAAAGGTGAGCTGCTTTTTTCTGAAGTCAGTGTCGATGAGGATACAGGAGCAATTCTATTACGTGCTGAATTTCCTAACCCGGATAAAACGTTGTATCCCGGCATGTTTGTGCGTGCTGAAGTGAGTGAAGGCACTATTAACTCAGCCATTAAAGTACCACAAACAGCCGTAACTCGAGACCCCAGAGGACGACCTTATGTCATGCTGGTAAATGATGACAAAAAAGTTGAACAACGGATGATAACGACAGAACGCGCTGTAGGCAGCAGTTGGTTAGTATCTGAAGGCCTTAAAGAAGGCGATACCGTTATCACTTCAGGTCTGCAAAAAATTCGTCCGGGCGCATCGGTGACTATCGATTCATCTAACTCTGAACAGCAGCAGTAAGGGAAGTCAGTAATGGCCAAGTTTTTTATAAATCGCCCGATATTTGCCTGGGTTATCGCGCTACTGACCATGATGGCCGGTGCTATCGCGATGCTGCAGCTACCTATAGCTCAGTATCCGACTATCGCTCCGCCTGCAGTCGAAATTCAGGTGAGTTACCCTGGCGCTAACGCCGAAACCGTTTCAAATACCGTAACCAAAGTGATTGAGCAGAATATGACAGGTATAGATAACCTGCTCTACTTCTCTTCTCAGAGCAACTTTGGCAACGGTACCGTTAGTCTGACTTTTGCTTCAGGAACGGATCCTGATATTGCTCAGGTGCAAGTTCAGAATAAGCTTTCTCAGGCAACCCCCCAGTTGCCTCAGGCAGTTCAGGCTCAGGGCATTACCGTTAGTAAAGCAAGTAGCTCATTCTTAATGGTAGCCGCACTCGTGGCCTCAGACGACCGTTACTCTCAAACCGACTTAAGTGACTATATTGCGTCAAATATTCAGGATCCTATAGCCCGTACAACCGGCGTTGGTAACGTTCAGCTCTTTGGCTCGCCCTACTCAATGAGAATTTGGGTAGACCCGTCAGCGCTGGTTAACTACGGCATGACAATGGCTGACCTTAAAAGTGCTATTCAGGCACAAAATGCTCAGGTTGCTGCCGGTGAACTCGGTGGTACCCCAGCCGTAGAGGGACAACGTCTAAACGCAACCATTATTGCGCAAACTCGTATGTCTGATGTCTCTGAGTTTGAAAACATCACCTTAAAAGTGTTGTCCGATGGTTCGCAAGTCCTTCTTAAAGACGTTGCTGAGGTCGAAAAAGGCGCAGAAAACTATTCCATTCAGGCCAATTATAACGGTAAGCCGGCAACAGGTCTGGCAATTAACCTACAGACCGGCGCTAACGCTCTGGAAACAGCCGATGCGGTAAAAGCGCGAATGGCTGAACTGGAAGAGTTTTTCCCTGATGGAATGGAGTTGGTTACAGCGTACGATACGACTCCCTTTATCAAAATCTCAATTTCAGAAGTTGCGCAGGTTTTAATAGAAGCCATTATTCTGGTTTTCCTGCTGATGTTCGTTTTCCTGCAGAACCTACGCGCTACCTTAATACCCACCTTAGCAATACCGGTGGTTATTCTGGGAACCATGGGGGTCATGGCATTAGCTGGTTTCTCAATTAACACCCTGACCATGTTCGGTATGGTGTTGTCCATCGGCCTGTTGGTTGATGATGCCATCGTGGTTGTAGAGAACGTTGAGCGCTTAATGTCTGAAGAGGGCTTGTCACCCAAGCAGGCAACGATTAAGTCGATGGGACAAATTACCGGTGCACTTGTTGCTATCGGTGTTGTTATGGCCGCGGTATTCGCACCTATGGCCTTTTTCCCTGGCTCGACTGGTGCCGTTTACCGACAGTTCTCACTGACCATCATTACCTCGATGGGTCTGTCTGTTCTGGTCGCTATCGTGTTCTCACCAGCATTGTGTGCCACCCTGCTGAAACCGGTTAAGCACGACAAAAGCAGTGGCTGGGGCCCGCTTGGTTGGTTCAACCGTACCTTAGAGAAATGGACCGATAAGTACACCAATACCATTCACTCAATTTTACGTCGTACCGTACGGTTTGGCGTACTTTACCTGGGTATTATTGGCATTCTGGTGTTCTTATTCATGAAATTGCCAGCGGCCTTCTTGCCCGACGAAGATCGCGGCGTATTCTTGACTCAGATGCAGTTACCGGTCGGTTCGACTATTGAGCAGTCGGTTAATACCATGGACAAAATAGAAAACTATTACCTTAACCAGGAAGATGCGGTTCAGTCAGTATTTTCTGTTGTTGGTTTCAGTTTCTCAGGACGAAGTCAGGCTAATGGTATCGCCTTCGTGCGTTTGAAAGACTGGAGCGAACGTGACGAAAGCCAGAGTGTTAATGCCGTTATAGGCAGAGCTTTTGGGTTCTTCGCTGGTATTAAAGAGGCGATGATATTTGCCTTTAACCTGCCACCTATTCCAGAACTTGGTGTTTCCAGTGGTTTCAACCTGTTCCTGCAGGATCGCGGTAACCTGGGTCATGCAGGTTTACTCGAAGCCCGTAACCAATTGCTGGGTATGGCAGGACAGAACGACAAGCTGGTACAGGTACGTCCAAATGGTCTTGAAGATGCGCCACAGTTGCGTATTGATATCGACTTTGAAAAAGCTCAGGCGCTGGGACTGACTATTACCAATATCAATGAAACCTTAAGCACAGCCTGGGGTTCATCCTACGTTAACGACTTTATCGATCGGGGCCGGGTTAAAAAGGTCTATCTGCAGGGCGAGACGGAATCGCGCATGTTGCCTGAAGATATCAACGAATGGTATGTCAAAAATAACCAGGGTGATATGGTGCCATTTAGCTCATTCTCGAGCTGGGAATGGACTTATGGTGCCCAGCGAGTTGAAAGCTACAACGGTGTTGCTGCAATGGAAATCCAGGGGCAGGCAGCTCCGGGAGTCAGTACCGGCGAAGCCATGATTGAAATGGAAAAGATGATTGCTAAGCTTCCTCCGGGTATTGGTTTCGAATGGACAGGTATTTCTTTACAAGAGCGTCAATCTGGTGATTTTGCGCCGATCCTTTATAGCGTATCGCTGATTGTCGTATTCCTGTTCCTGGCAGCCCTGTACGAAAGCTGGTCAATACCTTTCTCAGTCATGCTGGTTGTCCCTCTGGGTATTCTGGGTGCTGTCGTTGCTGTCATGCTTCGCGGTATCTCTAACGATGTTTACTTCCAGGTAGGTCTGCTGACAACCGTAGGGGTATCAGCAAGGAACGCCATACTGATTGTTGAGTTTGCGAAAGACTTACAGGCTCAGGGTAAAGAGCTACTGGATGCCACGCTGGAAGCCGTGCGCTTACGTCTGCGCCCTATCCTTATGACGTCCTTAGCCTTTATCTTTGGTGTTATGCCTCTGGCACTAAGCGATGGTGCAGGTGCTGCAAGCCGTAATGCCATCGGTACCAGTGTTATAGGCGGAATGATTGGCGGTACTGTACTGGCAATCTTCTTCGTACCATTATTCTTCTATGTTGTGCGGCGAATATTCCCGCCTAAACAATCGGAAGAATAACGAATAGCAGATACAAAAAACCCGGAGCTTAAACTCCGGGTTTTCTTTTTAAAACGGCAGCTTATCAAGTCGCTTTTTTAAAAACTAAGCGTTTTTGCCCACCGTAACTCAATAAAAATACTAGACCTTCAGCTAAAGGCTTACCAATAAAAGGTGTGACACCAAGATACCGGAAAGCCTCCGTAAGGCCGTAATTAGCAGCCACTAAAACAATCGCCAAACAACTGTACTTAGTTGCGTCCCAGGCGACATGAGCCCCCTGTTTGAATACCCATTGGCGATTCAAAGAAAAGTTGAACACCCCGGATATAATTCGCGCCAGAACAATAGACTCCAACACCTGGCCGGAGAAAAAGTAAGCTGTCGCAAAAATAGAGTAATCAAGGCCGGCAGACAGAATGCCAATACTCGCAAACTTTAAAAACTTTTGGTAAATTTTTATCGAGTCGATTACTGGTCGGTAATGACTTGTTTCATTACCCTCTTCATAAACCGTGGTTATTTCCTGAGAGTTTATGCGATAGCCGCAGCGCTTAGCCGAAAGCAGCATTTCCAACTCAAACTCATAACCTGAACTGTTAAAGTGAACTAACTGTTTAAGGAAACCTAACGGAATTCCACGTAGTCCGGTTTGGGTATCTTTAATATCCTGACCCGTTACCAGCCGAAAAATAACCCGGGTAAATTTATTACCGAGTCTGGAGCGGAAAGGAATGTCTTTTTCATCGAAAGTGCGGCTACCCAGCCATAGTTTATCCGGGTATCCTTTTAGGCAGGTGCAAATAGCGAGAATGTCTTTCGCCAAATGCTGACCGTCTGCGTCAGCAGTTACGGCACCGGAACAGCGTTCATCACTTTGCTTGATGATCCAGTTAAATGCCGTGCGCAACGCCGCGCCTTTTCCCTTATTTTGCTCATGCCTTAGAACATGAACACGATGACGATCAGCCAGTTGCTGAAAAACATCGGAGAGGCGACTACCGTCATCAACAACAATAATACCCAGATAGTGATTCCATTCTGGATCTCCAGTGGTAATACTATCAATAAGCTCCAGCAAGTGCTGGTCGGGATCCAGCGCCGGAATAACAATATAAGGTTTCTTCATTCCAGCACTGGGCCTTTGTTTCTATGTTTTTTTGTCCTGATCGTCTTTGACTTCGTACTCTCCATCAATAACCGAGCCACGGTCTTCCTTATTATTTTCATAATGTTCTTGTTGTTTTTGATACTGCCGTTGTTGCTCCTGATAATGCTGTTTCGCCTGCTTACGCATACGCCAAACCTGTTTAATAGCATGACGTTGACGCCACATAACCGGAATCATCAGCACAAATAAAACGGCGGCGATGACCATGCCAAAAGCCAATCCAAGGCCTATCAGAACCAATAACAAAAAAAGGCCCAGCAAACGGCTGAGCCAGTTACCGGAGGATGAACCTCCGGTACGCGAACCCTGGTTGAAACGGACATAAACTTTATCTCGTTTATGAGTCATAACTGCTCCTAAAAAATGACTACAAAGCTAAGACAACATAAGGCACAGACCGTTCCTACAAGGTTATCTTAACGTCTATTTACGCATATCTTCTGTTGCTTTACGTACCGCTTCAAATTCATTGCCCGGTGCCCATTGCGGCCAATCCCGTGAGTTTGCTAACTCATTGCCAATTGAATAAAAAACGGACATGTCCTGCTGTACACCACGTAAATCCCAGTTTTCATCAAATTCATCAGCCGGTTTATGATAAGCGTCGCGATTAAATATAGCACGCTGCTCTTCAGTCCACTCGCGGCCCTTTTCAAAGTGATCATTGCCACCTTCAGCGTAAAGCATCGGCACGCCTTTCTTCGCCAGGCTAAAATGATCCGAGCGGTAGAATGAACCCACTTCAGGAGTTGGCTCAGGTGCTACATAACGATCTTGGGCCTTTACGTAGCGTTTCAAGTAGTCTTCCATAGAAGAATTGCCATAACCAACGACAACCATGTCTTTCATCGGACCATAAACGTTCATAACGTCCATATTGATACCGCCAACAGCTTTGCCCAGCGGCAGCATTGGATGTGACGCGTACCAGCCAGAACCGAGCAGGCCACTCTCCTCTGCACCTACCGCAGCAAACACAATAGAGCGCTCTGGTTGTGGCCCTTTAGCAAACTGCTCAGCCATAGCCATTAATGCGGCCGTGCCGGAGGCATTATCCTGCGCACCATTATAGATAGGATCATCTTCACGCACCGGATCGGTTCCCAGATGGTCGTGGTGAGCCATATAAATAACGTGTTCTTCTGGATATTTAGAGCCCTCAATGTAACCAATCACGTTATTGGTATCTAAATATTCAAATTTGTTTTGCACCGTCAGTGAAGCTTCAATATTCAGCGGCTGAGGCTTAAACTCACCACTTAACGCCAGCTCCCGCATTTGTTCTAAATTCTTGCCTACAGTAGCAAAAAGCGCATTTGCACTCTCTTCGGTTATCCAACCTTCAATGGCTGAGCGATCCATATTCTTGTTTTCACGCTTTAAGTCAAAACGCACTGGAGAACCGCCAGCAACAACCCCCCAGCCATATCCGGCAGGTCCAGTCTCGTGTATCACAAAAGCGGCTTCAGCGCCCTGTCTGGCGGCTTCCTCAAATTTATAAGTCCAACGACCATAGTAAGTCATTGCATTGCCATTAAATAGCTCAGGATCACCTGTTGCGTAGCCCGGGTCATTTACTAGCATAACAACGGTTTTACCTTCAACATCCAGTCCTTCGTAGTCGTTCCAGTCGTATTCAGGAGCAACAATACCGTATCCGACAAAAACAACGTCGCTGTTCTCGACTTTAACTTCGTCAACCACTCGCGGTGTCCACGCCATCATTTCCGTACGGTACTTCATTGACTCTGGTGCTGACTCACCATCAAAGTTTAGAGAACTCACTTTATACGGCATCAATTTGACTAAGGGGACAGGTTGACGATAACTGTCATTTTCCTGGTCATACGGCTTTAAGCCCCACTCGCGGAAATTATTTTCAATAAAGCTAACCGTTTTTTCACCACCAGCTGATGCAGGTGCGCGCCCTTCAAACTCGTCAGAAGATAACGTTTTAAGATAATCCCGGTAATTGGGGTTAAAAGCTGAATCCTTTATATCGGCAACGGCTTTATCTGTTTCTTTGTTTGATTCGTTTGCCGGCCCGCAAGCAGCTAAGACACTTAAGCTCAGTGCTCCCAATATGACGTACTTCATGGTTTCTCCTTTTATATTACTTTTCATTATTACTCTTTACCGTATTTTTGCTCACAGCTCTCGCCCTCAGCTTTTCTTAATTGATCGCCCATGCGAATATCGTGCTCCGCAAAAAATCCGCCATTGACCTCAAGTACGCTCCAGTAATTTTTCCCCGGAGAATAGCTTCTGCATTGCGTTGGATCATCGCTGCCGCAAGGTCGCATCGTGAACGTTTTCACAATACGGCCTTGTCGATCAAGGTAAGCAATATCTAATGGAATTAATGTCTGGTACATCCAGAAACCACTGTAGCCGGGCCGCTCATTTCCATAACGGAACCACATTCCATTGTACTCACCCAGTGACTCACGCTGCATTAAACCCCGCGCTTGTTGCTGCTGATTATCCGCTAGCTCGACTGTCAAAGGTTGTTCAAGTTCGCCCAGACAGACTTCGGTTTTATCAAATTCTTGTGGTTCAGGAACATTCCATTGCTGCGCCAGACTGCAAAAAGGTAAGGCGCTGATTAATATAAAAAGCACTCGATAGTTCATTTGCTTGACCCTGTCATAATCAGTAACTCTGATTTTGTCCTATCCAGTGGGAGATCGCAATTCAAACCTCAACTTGAGCAGGACAGTTCAGAGACCTGCTCCTCAGCCGTTGGCGGCTTCGCCCAGGGGCTTTCGCGTAAACGTTCAGAAAAGGGGGTCATTAAAGCCTGCACATAGTCATGTAATAACGAGTCGTCACCGGTTTCTGCAGCCTCGATAACCCGCTGCGCATGGTGTGTCCTGACAATAACCCAGGGGTTAACTTGCTTCATCACGTCAATATCGCTCTCTCCGTTTACCACGTTATTGTATTCCTGCCACCAGCTGTCACCGCTTTGTGCCAGTAACCCTTTCGGCTCTTTCGCTTCAAGCGAGTCAATTAAGTCACGGAACGCCAATTGATAATCGGCCTGGTTCACTTCCAGCAGACTTAACCAGCCGCCAACTAACTGCATTCTCTCTTTGGCCGGCACTGACGACATCCCCAGACGCTTTGTCATTCGGTTTAAGTAAGCTTTTCGAAGTTCAGGTTCGTAGGTGTCCAGCGCCGCCCTTAGTTTATCTGCCTCAATTAAAGGACTAATTGCCTGAGCCAGTCGCTGTAAATTCCAGAGTCCAACTCCCGGTTGTTGCAAAAGCCCGTAACGCCCGCCCGCATCGGTATGATTAAAAATCTTTTCGGGCTGGTAATCATCCAGAAAGGCGTAGGGGCCAAAGTCGAACGTTTCACCCGCTAAACTCATATTGTCAGTATTCATTACACCATGAATAAAACCATAAGCCTGCCACGCAGCAATCATCTCAGCGGTACTTTTAACCACCTGCGAAAATTGTTCCTCGATATCCGCATCCGCTAAGTGTGGCCAGGTCACTTCTATGGTGTCCTGCCAGAGGTTGTGCATGGTATCTTCCAGTCCGCGGTGAAAACAGTGTTCAAAATGACCAAAACGGACATGCGTCGTCGCTGTGCGGGCCAGCATCGCGCCGGGTTCAACCCGCTCCCGTTGTATCTTCCCTTGTGTCGAGATTAAGGCCAAAGCACGCGTTGTCGGAATAGTTAGCGCGTGCAGCGCTTCGCTTGCCAGCAATTCCCGTATAGAAGAGCGCAACACCGCCCTGCCATCTGCGCCCCGGCTGTATGGAGTCGGTCCGGCGCCTTTTATATGGATATCCGTTATTTTATCTCCCACTACGGCCTGACCCAGCAGCAGGCCGCGACCATCGCCTAAATAAGGGTTAAAATGTCCGAACTGATGCCCTGCGTACTTTTGCGCAACCGGGTCACTTCCCGGGCAGTGCTCGAGCCCTCCCAGCCACTGAGACAATTCAGCCGGCGGCGTTTCTCCATTGGTTAATTCAGCCCATAAAGGGCTATTTAACCAACGTAAATTGACCTCGCCATCGGGCTTTATTGGCTGGCGAGTTGTAATTTCCGGGAACTTACGGGCAAAGCGGTTATCAAAAACTATTGGCATACATCCTCCTGCTAAATAGATTGTTACACAGTCAGCGAGGCTTGCATAACTCATAATAAATCAGCTAAGGTCGCAACGTTTGGCCATTGGCAGCAAAGGAAGCCACATGCAACTTCATTCTTTACGACGTATCACCGCAATAGGCGGTGGCCACGGTCTCGGTCGGGTACTGTCGACTCTGTCGTTTATGAAACATAAGTTAGTCGGTATTGTAGCAACCACAGATAACGGCGGCGCAACCGGTTTGTTACGTGAGTCACAACACTGCATTGCCTGGGGGGATATCCGCAACTGCCTGTCACAACTTGTTGAACAACCGCTAGCGGCCGAAGTACTGAATTATCGTTTTGATTGCACATCGTCACTGCATGGTCATAACTTCGGTAACCTGCTGCTTTATACACTGGACCAGCTCAGTGCCCGCCCGTTAGATGGTATACAGCTATTAAGTCGTTTGCTGAACGTCGATAATCGCATACTTCCTATGTCGGAATGCCCGACCGATCTCATTGCGACAACCAACGATGGCATTCAGTGTCATGGTGAAATACGCATTGATAAACTGCCGGTTATGCCACGCAAGCTCTCCTTATCCGGCAGCGTTACTGCAACCCCCGAAGCGATACGCCATATTCGAAGCAGTCAGTTAATCTTGCTGGGACCGGGAAGTTTCATGACCTCGGTTATGCCACCGTTACTCATTAATGGTGTCCGCGATGCCTTACGGACAACTCAGGCCAAAGTGGTGTTTATTGATAATCTGGTGGATGAAAACGGCCCTGCCGGGAAACTCAGCCTGGCTGAAAAAGTCGGCTTTATCGAGAAGCAATTGGGTAAGCAGGTTATCGACTTAGTTTTAAGCAACAAGCAAGAAAAAGACCTAAAATTACCGGTTATTGGCGGTTTGCAGAGTGATGAAGATGTCTACTACCGCCATAATACAAGCAATTTACTGGCTAAATTAGAAGAAGCCGCGAAACAACTCCTGGTGGAGAGTGCTTAGCCGCCGTCAGCTGAAATACGCGAAGCCACGGCGCTGTGCTGATCCCGATATTTAGCATCTTCACGCTTGTTGTAGGGCCTTGCACAAGGGCCACTGAGCTTCTCAAAACTAATAGCACCTATCTTCATACCCGCTCGTAATGCCAAAGGTAACTTACCGCTATTAAAGAACTCCAGAACAATTTGTCCTGACCAACCCGGGTCAATGCGGTGAGCCGTTACATGTACCATCAATCCTAAACGCGCTAATGACGAGCGACCGTCTAACCAACCCACCATATCGGCCGGCAAGGTAATAGACTCATGTGTTACCGCTAAAGCAAATTCGCCAGGGTGAATAAAAAAGGCCTGGTCATCTTTAAGCACAATTTCATCACTCATGACTTCCTGAATTGCCGCTTCAATAGCTTCGCGCGAGCCGCTAATATCTATAAAAGGTGCCGCATGATCCTGCAGCACACGAAAATCGTTGCCTAAATGAATATCTAGTGTAACGCCTGAGATATTATTGGCTTGGGGTGCAGGTTCGACACCTATAATTCCATCTTTCAAATGCTGTTCTATTTCAGTGTCGTTTAGGCGCATGGTTCATCGTTCTCCGTGTTGTCATTTAAGACCTTAAGGCCAGTACTATAACGAATTTTCTTGCTGATAATAGAGTTTTGCTGCAACTTGTTGCGCTGAATTTAAAATTAGCTGACTTAACGGGTGTTCCGGCTGTGCTAACAATAGTGGTGTATCGCCATCCAGACTCTCGCGCAGCTCACTGTTCAAAGGCCACTGTCCCAATAACGGTAAGTTGTGCTCAGTTGCCATAACCGCCCCCCCGTTTTTGCCAAAAACCGCATCTTCATGCCCACACGACGGACATTGGTAAAAACTCATGTTTTCCAATATGCCTATAAGCGGAATATTCAGCTTTTCAAACATAGCCACGCCTTTCTCCGCGTCTTTAAGTGCAACGGTTTGAGGTGTGGTTACTACCACCGCGCCAGTTACCGGTAATTTTTGTGCCATGGTCAACTGAATATCGCCAGTACCCGGCGGCATATCCACAATAAGATAATCAAGCGCTGGCCAGGCCGTGTCTTTGTAAAGCTGCTGCAGAGCGCCACTTGCCATAGGACCGCGCCAAATAGTCGCATCGTTGTCCTCAACCAGGTATCCCAGCGAATGTACATGCAATCCGTGGCGCTCTAAAGGCATCATTTTATTGTTCTTGGTCAGCTCCATCTCTGAGCCGCCACCGCCAAGCATGGTCGGAATTGATGGCCCGTAAATATCGGCATCCAGCAAGCCAACCTTGGCGCCTAGCTGTGATAAAGCTAGTGCCAGATTCACACTGACAGAGGATTTCCCCACTCCGCCTTTGCCTGAGGAGACAACAATGACATTACCCGTGGTAAGCGGTAATTCCGGCTGTGAGTTCTTCAATTTTTTGATCTGACAATTAAGCTGCCAGTCAAACTCGCCCAGTTCAGAATCCTCTTGTATGGCTTTCAGCAAGGACTCGCCAGCAACAAAAGGCAAATTCAATACCCGTTGCTTACCGGAGCCAGTTACCCAGTTATCGGGTATGCCATTAGGCAATAAGGGGTGAGTAAAATCTTTCATCATCAACCTCGGGGATCTGTGTATCAGCCAAGAGCTATGCTAACATGAGCGGCATAAAACTTTAGGGTTTACATTCGATTAATCAACAAAACGGAAGCAGATTTTCGCATGAGCCAATCCGCACGTAAAATACTGGTTACTAACGCACTGCCTTACGCAAACGGCCCTATCCATATCGGTCACATGTTGGGCTATATTCAGGCCGATATCTGGGTACGCTTTCAGAAGCTGCGCGGTAACGAATGCCACTTCGTCTGTGCTGACGATGCGCATGGCACACCGATTATGCTGAAAGCCCAGCAGCTTGGTATAACGCCTGAACAGATGATTGGCGACATGCAACGCTCGCATGAATCCGATTTTAGTGATTTTTTAGTCGGTTTTGACCACTACTACAGCACGCACAGTGACGAAAACCGTGAGTTGGCTGAGACTATCTACACGCGTCTTGATAAAGCCGGACATATTAAAACCAAAGTCATTGAACAGCTGTATGACCCGCAAAAAGAGATGTTCCTGCCCGATCGCTTCGTTAAAGGCGAGTGTCCGGATTGCGGCGCAGAAGACCAGTACGGCGACAACTGCGATGTTTGTGGTGCAACATACGCACCAACCGACCTGAAAAACCCCAAGTCGGTGGTTTCTGGCGCAGAACCCGAACTGCGTGAGTCTGAACATTACTTTTTCGACCTGCCGGCATTTGGTGACATGCTAAAAAGCTGGACGCGCTCTGGCTCATTGCAAAATGAAATGGCGAACAAGCTCAACGAATGGTTTGAACAAGGCTTGCAACGGTGGGACATTTCCCGCGACGCGCCCTACTTTGGCTTTAAAATTCCCGGCACCGAAAATAAATACTTCTACGTATGGCTGGATGCGCCTATAGGCTACATGAGCAGTTTTAAAAACTATTGCTCAACCACAGGCAAAGCAGACTGGGACACTTATTGGCAAGCTGACAGCGAAGCCGAGCTTTATCACTTTATTGGCAAGGACATTATCTACTTCCACAGCTTATTCTGGCCTGCCATGTTAAAAGGTGCCGATTTCCGTCAACCAACCAATGTCTGGGCACATGGTTTTATTACGGTTAACGGGACTAAAATGTCCAAATCGAAAGGGACATTCATTAAGGCTCGTACCTACCTTGAGCATCTTGACCCGGAATATCTGCGTTATTACTTTGCAGCCAAACTGACAAGCCGTATTGACGATTTAGACCTGAATCTGACCGACTTCGCACAACGGGTCAATTCAGACCTTGTTGGTAAGGTGATTAATATTGCCAGCCGCTGCGCCGGTTTTATTCAGAAAAAGTTCGATGGAAGACTTTCATCTAACGTAGCTGACTCAGCACTGTTAGAAGACTTTCAGCTGGCCGGTGACAACATCGCTGAGCTTTATGAAAAACGAGAGTTCTCACGTGCCATGCGCGACATTATGGCGTTGGCTGATCGTGCCAACCAGTACATTGCTGATAAAGAACCCTGGCAGTTAATTAAGCAGGAAGGCAGCGAGCAGGAAGTTCATGAAATTTGCTCGTTGGGTATCAATCTATTCCGAGTGTTAATGGTGTATTTAGCGCCAGTTGTACCAAAACTGACCGAAGAAGTGCAGAGCTTCTTAAACGACAACTTCACCTGGGACAGCCACAAAACGGCTTTAACAGACCACCCGATAGATAAATTCAAAGCGCTCATGCAGCGCGTTGAAATGGATGACGTAAACGCCATGATTGACGCATCAAAAGAAGAGCAAGCTTCACAAGCTCCGGCTTTGGAAACCAATGACGAATTGAAGAAAGAACCCATTGCCGATGAAATCAGTTTTGACGATTTTGCTAAAGTTGATTTACGCGTTGCCCGCATTGCAAATGCCGAGCACGTTGAAGGTGCAGATAAGTTATTGAAACTGACATTGGATCTTGGCGGTGAAACTCGTCAGGTATTTGCCGGCATTAAATCAGCTTATGATCCGGAAGCATTGAAAGGTCAATTAACCGTTATGGTTGCGAACTTGGCACCTCGAAAAATGCGCTTTGGTTTATCTGAAGGCATGGTGCTTGCAGCAGGCCCGGGTAAAGATGAAATCTACATTCTGAACCCGCACGATGGCGCCAAACCCGGTATGAGAATAATGTAATCAATCGGGCAACTAGTCCATTGATATAATACGACACCCCAGAATAAAGTCGCCGCTGTTGTCTTCCAGTCTCTGACTGCGAACAACTTCAGCGGTAACTTTCAACGGGGCTATGGAACCAGACGAGCCAATTTCCGCAAATAAGCTATCGCCAATTTCTGCGTTTTCAGGTAATTGCAAAGATAAACCAACCGCACTTAAATCAAGACAAATCCCCTGTAACTGCTGCTCTCCCTTTTCATTTTTAAGAGTAACCTTTACATCTGCATTGACTGCCATTCGCATGAAATTTCGATTTTCCGGGGATTCCAGCATGTTGTCCTCTTATTTGTATATTAAGTGTAAATCTTACTTAAGTTTTAGCACGCCTTAGCCGATAAAAAAACATTATCGGATAACATGGAACCGTCATCATGGTAGAAGCGAAGTTTTCAATTGGTCAACTTATCACACACAGCCTTTACGGTTACCGTGGCGTGATTATTGATGCTGACCCGTGCTTCACGCTATCTGACAGCTGGTACAATAAAATGGCAACCTCTAAACCGGCCAAAGATCAGCCGTGGTACCATATTTTAGTTAACAACTCGTCAATTCAGACTTATGTCAGTGAAAGCAGCTTAGAAGCCGACTTTTCAGAGCAGGCAATTCAACACCCAATGGTTGACCTTTTGTTTTCGGGAAAATCCGCCAGCCAATATAAGCTGTCCGAAAACCTCAACTGAATTTGCCGATGCCCAATGCTATAGTTACCATAGACTAAAATAGCGTAATAAGGGTAAGACAATGGCAGAAGAAACAATTTTCACAAAAATTATTAACCGTGATATCCCTGCGGACATTATCTACGAAGATGACAAAGCGCTTGCGTTTAAAGATATAAATCCACAAGCCCCGTTCCACTGTTTGATCATTCCCAAACAACCTATTGCGACAGCAAACGACATTAATGAAGACAACGCCGGTTTGGTTGGCCACTTGTATGTGGTTGCAGCTAAATTAGCAGCGGAACATAATTTTTCACAAGACGGTTACCGGTTAGTCATGAACTGTAATGAGTATGGTGGCCAGACGGTGTATCACATTCATCTACACATGCTGGCTGGAAAAAAAATGGGCTGGCCACCTTATACTGATAAGAAAAAAGAAGCGTAAAGCAATTAAGGGCGATACCGAGTATCAAGAATTTTATCAACGACCCAGGCATCGTCCCTTTTAATCAGTACCACATCACGGCTGTCCTTCGCTCTCTCACCGTTGTGATAGCCGTCAAAAATGACCGTTACTCGTAAATCTTCCGAATTATTTAAGTAATCGGTAAAAGAGTTGGTTTCCACTTCAATTTCAACGGTTTCAAAATAGCGGCCAAGAACGTACCTCTGAACCGCACTAACCGCACCATAATGATCAATTAAGTCAGCCATACGCTCTGAAGACAGCTGTTTCGCCTGCTCTAAGTCTCCGTCTTTATAAATTGAGTCATAAAAACCCTGGATAACTTCTTCCGGCTGGGCTTGTGCATAATTTATCGGTTCGTCGTCTCCACACGCAGATAACGTCACTATAGTGAAAGCCACTACCAATAAGTTTATAATTTTCATCACCTGCTATTCTCCTTTTGCCACACCTTCGCGACGTGGGTCAGCACCGCCAATAAGAGTGCCGTCTGAATCAATGCTAACTCCGTGTAAGCCACTGTTTAAATCAATAACTTTAACGTCATGTCCGCGCTTCTCTAAATCTGCTTTGAGTTCACTTATGTCCCGACCTTTTTCCAGCGAGGTATAATCATTACGGTTAGTTACGTGACCAAGATTGATAGCTTGCTGGACGTTTAGGTTCCAGTCCAGCATGCCAACTAATGTCTGGCTGACATAATTAATAATTCGGCTGCCGCCGGGGGAACCTAACGCGTGTAAAACCTGTTCACCCTTCTCGTCCAGTACAATAATGGGATCCATTGAACTACGGGGGCGTTTCCCCGCCTCAACTCTGTTCGCATACTTTTCTTTGCCATCGCCCGGCGCCAGAGAAAAGTCCGTTAATTGGTTGTTTAACAAGAAACCGCCGGCCATGACTGTTGAGCCGAAACCCATTTCAATACTGGTGGTCATAGACAATACATTACCTTCGGCGTCGACTATTGAAACATGGCTGGTATTTGGCAGTTCATAAGCAATATCCTGCTCATACTCGGGCTGTAACTGAACTCCCGGTTTTGCCTTGCCCATGTCATTTTCGGTAATTTTATCTGCCCGGCTCGACAAGTAAGTTTTGTCCAGCATGGCTTCAACTGGCATCTCTACAAAGTCAGGATCCGCAATCCATTGGTTCCTGTCGGCATAAGCCATGCGTGACGCCTGAGTAAACAAATGAACGAATTGTTCTGAATTAGGTTCAAGCTCACCTAACTCAAAGTTTTCCAGCACGCCTAGTGTTTGCAGTGTTGTAATCCCCCCAGAACTTGGAGGTCCCATGCCACAGACCTGATATTGTCTATATGCGCTGCATACTGGTTCGCGCAGTTTGGCTTTGTATTGGCTTAAATCTTTAAGACTTAATGCGCCTGGCTCGATAGGGCTGTTTTGTACCGCATCCACAATCTTTGCTGCCAGCTCCCCCTGATAAAATGCATCAGCCCCCTGCTCAGCAATAAGACTTAAGCTCTTTGCATAGTCAGGGTTCTTGAGAATGGACTCCGCTTTCAATGGCTCTCCGTTAGGGAAAAAGTAGTCGCTGGCTTCAGGCATTTTTTTCACACCAGGGTTAATCTCCATCTCAACCAGCTTGGCCAGTCGCGGAGATACTTCAAAACCCTCTTTTGAAAGCTCAATAGTTTGACTAAAAAGTGACGACCAATCCGCTTTGCCCCAACGTTTATGAGCTAATTCCAGGCCGCGAATGACTCCCGGTGTCCCGACTGAACGGCCACCGACGACGGCGTCAATCCACTTAGGCGCATTACCTTCTTCATCCAGAAACAAAGACTCAGTAGCGTCCATAGGAGCAGTCTCACGCGCATCTATGCTGTACAGCTTGTTCTCTTCGTTATCCCAATACAGAATAAACGCACCGCCCCCCGGCCCCGATGACTGAGGTTCAACCAGCCCGAGCATAGCCTGTACAGCAATAGCGGCATCAACTGCAGAACCACCACGCTTTAAAACCTGATAGCCAGCGTCAACCGCGTGCGGGTTCGCTGCAGCCACCATAAAGTTATCGGCAGTTACCGCACTCTTCTCAACAAAGCCAGTTGCGGCTTCCGGTTCACGGGTTTCTTGTTCGGATGCAGGCGTACAGGCAGTTAATACGCTTGCAGCAATTATTGTCGGTAGCCAGAACTTCATAAGGCCTCATTCATATTGGGAGGAATTTCCCCTATCATACGAATCAGAAACCAATGACGCAACGAAAAGGAAAACGAATGGAGAGGTTTAATCAATACTGGGCAGGGCTTGCCCTTGTTCTGATTTTATCCATTTTTTTACAACTGATGCCCCAGTGGCACTCGTTACTGACTTTTAACTCAGAAACAGTTATGGCTGAAGGCTGGCCATTGATTAGCGCCCACTTTATTCATTTAGACTGGTGGCATGCGTTGTTTAACTTCATTGGGCTGGCGCTCATTGTTCTCATTTGGCGTGAATACTGGAGCACTCGGTGGCTAATAAACGCTCTGCTGATAAGCGGTGTTGCAACCTCTCTAATGCTCTGGATTATGCCGGTTAATTTAAGCTTTGTCGGTTTATCTGGTGTGTTACACGGACTGCTTGCTTATTGCTTAATTAAGGACATTCGTGCGGGTAAAAAATGGATGTGGCTTATTCTAATTGCACTTGTGGCAAAGGTCGTTGCCGAGTTACTTGGCTGGCAGCCGGATCACTTTGTTGGCGAGCATGTCAGCTACATTCACGCGGCAGGTTTAGTGAGCTCATTATTGCTTTATAAATTAGAACGGCGCCGCATTAGTGACGCCGTTCCCTTCGATAAGTAAAGTTCGCTTTACTTCAGGTTTTCTTCAAACAACTTAAAAATCCGACGGTATTCGTTCAGCCAACTTTCAGGCTGACGGAAACCGTGCGGTTCCACCGGATAAATTGCCGTTTCCCAGTCTTCTTTCTTCAGCTCAATTAAACGCTGCACAAGGCGAACACTGTCCTGAAAGAACACATTGTCATCAACCATCGGAGAGTTGATAAGCAGCGCATCTTCTAACCCCTCAGCAAAGTAGATAGGGGAACTGCGACGATACGCAATAGCATCGTCCTGCGGCAAATTCAGAATGTTTGAGGTATAACTGGTGTTATAATGTGCCCAGTCAGTCACCGGACGCAAAGCAGAACCAGCCTCAAATAAACCTGGCTCTTTAAACAAGGCCATAAAAGTCAAAAAGCCACCATAAGAACCGCCATAGGTTCCTAACTTGTCGCCATCAACGTTCAAGTCACTTTCTAAGTAAGTAGCAACGTCGACCAGGTCTTCAACTTCCGGCGTTCCCATTTGACGATAAATAGCGGTACGCCAGTCGCGTCCGTAACCTTTTGAACCGCGGTAGTCGAGGTCTGCAACCACATAGCCATTTTTATTCAGTAAGCTGTGGAACATGAACTCGCGGAAATAGCCTGACCAGCCCATGTGCGCGTTTTGCAAATAGCCGGCACCGTGAATGAACACAACCGCAGGATATTCTTCGGTTCTGTTTTCATCAAAACCTTCAGGCTTATAGATGCGGGTATAAATAGGCTCATCAACATGAGAAGACTCAACCCCGACCAGTTCCGGCGCAGTCCAGTCAATACTCAGGAACTTCTCCGAAACCGTATGTGTCAGGCGCTTCGCTGTTTGAGATGAGCCTACAGCTTTATGATAAAGCTCAGGTGGCATTAACGGTGTTGAATGAGTCAGCAACAGCTCGTCACTTTCAGGGCTGAGCTCAAATGCGGTCATACCATCAAGGTCAGTCAAAGCTTCCGGTTCGCCGCTACCATGGGTTTTCACCCGGTACACTTCGTAAATACCAGGATGTTCAATGTTCGCCTGAAAATACAGATAGTCTCCGCTACGATTTAAGTCGGCAGACTCGACAACATAATGACCTTTAGTTAACTGGCGCGTACTGCCATCAATGCTCGTCGCATACAACTGTGAATAACCATCAGCCTCGGACATGAACCACAACTCACTGCTGTTTAACCAACCAAACTCGTTGTGAGTGTAATTGATCCATGCATCGTCGTGTAAGCGATCTTGAGAAACCAGTTTTTTACCGGCAGTATCAACAGTAGCAAGCCAGCGATCTTTGTTATCCCAGGCTTCCAGCATCACCGCAACTTCAGTTCCTTCAGCGTTCCACTGAATAGCACCGTTATCCCAACCCCAGTCGGACATCAGAGTTATTGGGCGCGGCTTCTCTTCAGAGGTGTAGCTTTCGCCTTCTGCCTCAAGATTTTCGCGCTTCACTTCTGCCAGTACATCTTCGTTCCAGCCAGGTAAAGTGTTGTAAGTTAAGGTGGACTGGCTACCGTTAGTTAAATTCAGCAAAACCAACTGATGTTCAACCGGCTTGGCATCAGCCACACGGCGACGAACATTCTCGCTTTTTACGCGGCCGTCTTCACTGATGTAGTTTGGCATAATATCGCCTTCATCACGCCAGCTTTGCGGCTCAGTAATAGCCACCAGCAAAAAGTCGCCTTTTGGTGACAAACTGGCCGACACCAACTCTTTATTTTCAGGTAAGTAGAAAGGCTTAGGCGCTAAGGTTGAGTTTTGCGCATGTAAATTGGAACGCTGAGCAAAACGTTCTTCCGATGCCTTACGCTCTTTTTGCACAAACTGAATTAACTCTTGTTCTTCACGAGCAAGGTAATCCTTCGGTTCTTCGTTTGCCTTAGGCTTTTCTTTAAAAGCTAATGAAGCAACCTGGCGGCTTAACCCCGAGTTCACATCAATAACAAAAAAGTTATTATCTTGTTGGTAGCTCAACTGCCCATTGGTCATAGGCTGTAGATTATGCTGGCGAGCATCGTCACGGGTTAATTGACGGAGACTGCCGTCATTAAAACGAACAAAAATATTGCCTTCAAAGGTATAAGCTAAAAAGCTGTCATCCGCTGCATGCACTTTTTCATCGGCAACGTACTGATGCAGGTTTTCTATAGCCACTTTCTGTGGTTCACCGGCACCATTTTCCAGCATCATTAAGTCACGAATGTCGCTGCCTTCGCGCTTTTGATAAAAAAGAATGTCCTCACCATCCATACTCCAGAAAGCCTGCTCCGGGAAACGTCCCATCCAGTCCGGATCAGCCATAATTTGTTCCATGGTGAGAGCGGCGGTTCCCTGCGCACTGGCAAGAGAGTTAGCTTGTAAGGTCGGGGGGTTTTTCTGCGTGTCAGCAGTATTCGTATTCTGAGGAGAGGTTGATGCGCAAGAGGCGACAAACAATGCCGCCCCAATGGCCATCACCAGACGTGACTTCACCATATTATTATTTTCCTTTTTAGGATCCCTGGATTACTGTGCATCCGCTTGATTTTCAGGCCGAGCCTGTTGCACTGCGTCAAGCGCCTGCAAACGTTCATGCACCGCCATTAAAGTTGGATATGCCGTTAAGTCCAAATTAAAGCGTTGTGCATTGTATACCTGAGGTATCAAACAGATATCAGCCAATGTTACCGAATTACCATAGCAATAATCACCTGCATACTCGGTAAGCCGCTGTTCAAATGCGGTAAAACTTCGTTCTACCCAGTTAGCTATCCAGGCTGAGCGTTGTTCGTCACTGCAATTCAGCTCACCGGTTAAGTACTGTAGCACTCGTAAGTTTGTAACAGGTTGCAGTTCGCAGGCTAAATCATAAGCCAAGGCTCTGACTCTGGCTTTGTCAGCTGGAGCGGAGGGCAATAAAGGTTTCTTTGGATAACACTCTTCCAGATACTCAATAATGGCTAAGGACTGATTTAATCTAACGTCGCCATCTAAAAAAGTAGGAACCAAACGCGCAGGATTAAGCTTTCGATAAGCCTCACTGTGCTGTTGTCCACCGTCTTTTACTAAATGCACCGGTTCGTACTCGTACGCCAGCCCTTTGAGGTTTAACGCAATACGAACCCGGTAACTGGCGCTTGAGCGCCAGTAGCCGTAAAGTTTCATCACTTTTCAGGACCTTCGTATTGAACAACTTTTTGGTTAATGGTGCCGAATATTGACTGGCCACCATCATCTTTCATTTCCATTTTGATGGTGTCACCAAATTGCATAAACTGCGTCGCCGGCTTGCCATCACGAATGGTTTCAATCATACGCACTTCGGCAATACAGCTGTAGCCAACACCACCTTCTTCAATAGAGGTTCCGTGGTCAGTTCCCTGTTTATTGGAAACTGTACCCGAGCCAATAATAGCACCAGCCCCTAAATGACGAGTCTTCGCTGCATGAGCAACCAACTGGCCAAAGTCAAAGGTCATATCTTCACCGGCATTAGGTTTACCAAAAGCTTTACCGTTGTACTCTGACAATAGTGGTAAATGCACCTTGTTGGCTTTCCACGCGTCGCCCAGTTCATCTGGTGTTACCGCGACCGGCGAAAAAGCTGAGGATGGTTTACTCTGGAAAAAGCCAAAACCTTTTCCCAGCTCGCCCGGAATAAGCCCGCGCAATGAAACGTCATTAACCAGCATCAATAACTTAATGTGCTGCCCGGCGGTCTTAGCATCAATACCCATTGGAACATCGTCAGTAATAATGGCAATTTCGCCTTCAAAATCGATGCCCCATTCAGTGCTGCCCATTTCAATATCGTCGTAAGGCGCTAAGAAATCATCAGAACCGCCCTGGTACATTAAAGGATCTTCCCAGAAGCTCGGTGGCATCTCGGCACCACGTGCACGCCGAACTAATTCAACGTGGTTTACATAGGCACTGCCATCAGCCCACTGATACGCACGAGGTAGAGGCGACTCACATAAAGCTTCATCGAACTGGATACTGCCATCCACGTCGCTGTCGTTAAGCTGCTGATAGATTTTTTCGAGCTTAGGTGCAATGCCGTCCCAGTTGTCGAGCAACTCTTGCATGCAAGACGCAATAGCAGGAACCGCTACTGCTGCATTTAAATTCCTGCTGACGACCATTAACTGACCGTCACGAGTACCATTTCTGTATGTGGCGAGTTTCATAAGTTGTTATTTCTCCTGCCAACTGTAGACGTAGTCCGGGTTTTCAACCGCTAAAGCCTCATCACTTGCTTGCAAGGCATCGCGGGTATCAAGCATAACCGCAACTTCGTCTGTGAATTTCTTTTTATGCTCACGCCCGGCTTTAAACGCTTTCGGGTGTGGGCCATGAGTAAATCCTGCCGGATGGAAGGTTACCATACCGCGGTCGATATTATCACGACTGAAAAAGTCACCTTCGTGATAGAACAGCACTTCGTCGTAATCATCATTATTGTGGTAGAAAGGCACTTTTAACGCGCCCGGATCTGACTCGATAGGACGCGGCACAAAAGTACAGACCACAAAACGGTCAGCCACAAAGGTCGTATGTGCCGACGGCGGCAGATGATAACGATGACTCATTAACGGCCGGATATCGCGCCAGTTTAAACGAACCGGAGCTAATTCTCCGTGCCAGCCTATCGCATCCAGTGGGTTATAAGGGTACGTAATAACCGACACCTGCTGATGACGTTTTACATACACCTGCCACTGCTCTTCACTGTATTGAGCCTGAAACGCCTCATCGATATCCGGCGTATCCAGAACTGCCGGATCAAAAATAGCATGATTACCCACCAGACCTTTCTCCGGCAGGCTATAAGAGCCATTTGTTGCTTCAATCATCAACAACTGCATGGTTTCATCGGGCTCAAGACGCCAGTTAGTAGAACGGGGAATTAAGAAGTAGTCCCCTTTCACCAGGTGAATATGCCCGTAGTCACAATGCAGATGACCACTGCCTTCATGAACAAAGAGCAAGTCATCGCCGTCGGCATTACGCACTAAATAGTCCATTTTGCTGTGGCAATGCCACAAGCGAAAACGGCAGTTATTATTGTGCAATAAGTCAGGCGTTAACCAGGGGTTTTCCGGAGCTATGGCTTCTAGCTTGTTAAAATCGAAAGCCCGTGGGCGCAGAGGCCCACGCCACTCCGACCAACCGGTCGGAGCATGCTGATGGTGAAAATGCGTGGCCGGACCGAAAAAGCCACTACGACCAGCTTCACGTTCATAAATGGCTTGCTCCGGAAAATCAGCGTGGGCCTGTCGAGATGACTTGCCCACCTGTTTCGGAAAGCTGATCCATTTACGCATCGCTTAACACTCCCCGGCGGATCTGATCTTCTTCAATGCTTTCGAATAGCGCTTTGAAGTTACCTTCGCCGAAACCTTCGTTGCCTTTACGCTGAATGATTTCAAAGAACACCGGACCAATTACGGTTTGAGTAAAGATTTGCAGTAAAATGCCATCTTTCATTGGCGCACCGTCGATTAGAATACGCTGTTCACGTAGTGCGTCTAAATCTTCCTGATGCCCTTCAACGCGGTCATTCACTTTCTCGTAGTAAGTTTCCGGCGTATCCATGAAGTCCATGCCAATAGAACGCAGATCTTTTACGGTTTTGTAGATATTGTCACTGGTTAAAGCAATGTGCTGAATGCCTTCACCTTTGTACTCTTTTAAGTACTCTTCGATTTGCGATTTATCATCGTGAGATTCGTTAATTGGAATACGGATCTTACCGCAAGGCGCTGTCATAGCACGGCTTAACAAGCCTGTCAGTTTGCCTTCAATGTCGAAGTAACGAATTTCACGGAAGTTACCAATGCGCTCATAGAAGCCAGCCCAAGTATCCATGTTGCCACGGAATACGTTGTGCGTCAGATGGTCTATTTCAAACAGACCCGCGGCGTGCTCGCTCATTTTCGCTTCCCAGTTTTCATAGAAGTCGAAATGCTGCTTATAAATTTCATGGTTTTCGTAGTTGTCGACAAAATACAACGCACTTTCGCCAATACCAAAAACTGCCGGAACACCTTCAACAACGCCTTTATCAGCAGGAAAAGCTTTGGCACCGTTATCAAGTGAGTGCTTCAATGCATGAGCCGAATCTTCGACACGCCAAGCCATACCACAAACACTTGGACCATGGTCTTTCGCAAACTCTTCAGCCTGCCCGCCCGGTTCAGCGTTAATAATGAAATTAATGTCGTTCTGCTTGTACAACCAGGCCTGCTTGCTCTTGTGCTTAGCCACTTCAGTGAAACCCAGTTTATCGAACAAGTCTTTTAACGCATCAATGCCTTTCTGGTCCGGAGCGGTATACTCAACGAACTCAAAACCGTCTGTATTTAACGGATTAATCATTTTATCTGTCATGGTTACTTCCTCTTATTATTCGGTTGTTAACACCATGACTGTAGCGGTAGTTGTGGGGAAAAGGCGAATAAGAGGAGAAGATAGCAAATTGCTGAAGTTAAGGTTAAAACGTAAAGTTTAATGTACAGGCTGAACACTTGCTCTGGATCAAGGTACAGCCTGTTTAACTTGTAAAGCTTTTGTTACAAGACTACTTTTTTGTCTGTTCTGCTTTACGGGCACGACCACTGCGTTGCTTACCAATGCCATAATCGCGTAATTTATTGGCCACTGCGGTATGGGAAAGCCCTAAACGTTTTGCCAGTTGCCTTGTACTGGGGAAGCTCGGATACAAACGGCGTAGTACGTGGCTTTCAAAACGACGAACTGCATCGTCCAGGCTCATATCGTCGATATCCAGTGCTAGCTGGTCATCTTCCTGATTCAACTCAGGCAAACGGATATCCGCGGGCTCCAGCGTATAACCTTCTATCATTGAAACCGAACGAAACATAGTGTTCTCCAGCTGGCGCACGTTGCCCGGCCACTGGTAACGCTTGAGCCGCTCTTTCGCTGCCCGGCTTAAACTTACCTGACTGCGCCCGAGCTTCTTACAAGCCTGAGTCACAAAATGCTCTGCCAGCAATAAAATATCGCTTTTGCGTTCACGCAGTGGCGGGACATTCAGTGCCAGGACGTTAAGCCGATAATACAAGTCTTCGCGAAATTCGCCGTTTTCAACGAGTTCGTATAGGTTACCCTGAGCAGTGCAAATAACTCGCACGTCTACGCTCACTTCCTGCTCTTCGCCAATGCGGCGAAACACACCGTCTTCTAAAAAGCGTAGTAATTTTGCCTGCAGGCCAATAGACATTTCACTGACTGAGTCCAGTAATACTGTGCCCCCGGCAGATTGTTCCAGGACTCCGGTTTTACGAGTGCTCTGGCTGCTTATACTGCCTTCACCATGACCAAAAAGTTCGCTCTCAGCAACATTGTCTGGTAATGCCGCACAATTTATTGCCAGAAAGGGTTTGTCCTGACGCTGGCTGGCTAAATGACAGGCTTTTGCCAACAGCTCTTTACCGACACCCGTTTCACCTTCAATTAACAGCGGCGCGTCAAGCTCTGCCATACGCTGGGCATCTTTAATAACGCGTTTCATAGTGCTGTTATCGGTCAGCAGGCGCTCAAAGGCTTTTTCATTGTCCTGACTTTGCCAGGTTGCTGTTACGGGCTCTGACTTACAAGTCATTACCGCACCGGCAAACGCCGTACTGCCTTCTTCGTCGTTAACCCAGATAGGCAATAATTGAGCGTAGTACTCTGAATTGCCTATGGTCACGGCCTCGTAAATAGGGTCACGGGGCTTTTTATCCAGCCAGCGTTGTAGCGAGATGCCATGCACATACTGCATAAGCGGCTCACCTTTAAGGCTGTCTTCCTGACCCGCTAATAAACGTAAGCCGGCGTCATTGATAATGTCGATATGACCTTTGCTATCAATGGAAAGAACCGGATCCGGCAAGGTACTTAACAGCAAACTAAATTCATAATGCTCGCGTTCAAACGGCATGTAAGGAATGGTTTTTACGTCAATAATATTGGGAATGCGACGAATCTGAGGCATCAAATGCCGAAAATCATCGAAGGCTAATTCAGGAAAATTTAGGAAGATTTTTCCTTTAGGATCGACTTCAATGCCACGTAAATCAATTTCGTGGTCTCGCAAAATTTGCAGAACATCCTGACAGATACCCAGACGGTCATCACAAGTTATCTCAAGTCGCATAAACCCTACTGCATTGAACTAAATGTAAAGCAAATAATACACTATTGTTCCCGCTTAAAAAACAAAAACCCCGGCCAATAGACCGGGGTTCCATGCAGTTCATCGACAAAGCTGGCTAAGCGTCAACTACACTGTCGGTTTTTGCCGCCATAATAAAGTCATTTTTATGCAAACCGTTAATAGCGTGGGTCCACCAGGTAACCGTTACTTTGCCCCATTCAGTCACCAGCTCAGGGTGATGTTTTTCTTCCTCAGCAAGGTCACCTACTCGGTTAGTAAAAGCCAGCGCCTGCTTAAAGTTTTTAAACTTAAATTCGCGCTGCAACATCATAACGTTGTCGTTTGTTACCGGCGTCCAGTCAGGTATCTCACGCATCAGCTCTTTCAGCTCTTCATCGCTGACTTGTGGCGCGTCTGCATGACACGCTTCGCAACGTGCATTTTCCAAGTTTGACATTCTTTAATACTCCTTTGCCTTAAGCTGCATCTTTTGGTGGAAATTTTGGTTCAAACAACCCTAGCTCCATAGCTTCATGAACCAGCGACATGATATCCATATCGGATATCTTAAACAGCTCGTCCACACTCTCTATGGTGTAGTAGATAGGTTGAATAATATCAATTCGGTACGGTGTACGTAGCGCATCTAACGCTTTCAGTGGTTTGCGCTCTGGCGTATCGCTGTTAACGGCGTATTCCGTTTCAGCCGGAGACGATAAAATACCGCCACCATAAATTCGGATACCCTCTTCGGTTTTCAATAACCCGAACTCTACGGTAAACCAGTACAGGCGAGCCAGATAGACCCGTTCTTTGGGTGTGGCTGCATAACCCAATTTACCGTATTGGTGAGTAAAATGCGCAAACGCCGGGTTGGTTAATAGTGGGCAGTGTCCGAATATTTCGTGAAAAATATCAGGTTCCTGCAAGTAATCAAACTCTTCCCGTGTGCGAATAAAGGTTGCTACCGGAAACTGCTTGTTTGCCAGTAGGCGAAAAAACTCGTCAAATGGAATTAACGCTGGAACTGCTGCAACTTGCCAGCCTGTCTCTCTCTCCAGCACATTATTAATTTCATGCATTTGTGGCAAGCGATCCTTCGGCAAGTCGAGTAACTCCAGTCCCTTCATATACTCATCGCAAGCTTTACCCGGTATGCATTCCAACTGACGTTCGACCAAATCCTTCCAGACCTGATTTTCTTCGTCACTCCACTGAATAATACCGTTTTCATCCGGTTGCCTTGATACGTATTGACTTTGTTTACCCATAATTCAGCCTTGTTGCTTCCTCATTAATGTTTGATCGTTTTTGTTATTATTAGTTCATCTTTCGCAGAATTACGCGGACTTCTGCCACTGCACACGGCAGGCCTCCAGCGCCTGTTCAAGATCCGCAATAATATCGTCTGCTGCTTCTAAGCCTACCGCAATTCGGATCAATGTATCCGAAATCCCCGCCTTAAGACGAGCCTCCGGCGTATACGGGGAATGCGTCATTGACGCCGGGTGCTGAATGAGAGTTTCAGCATCGCCCAGACTCACTGCCAGAGCTATCATCCGCAATTGATTCAGAAAGTAACGTGCTTTCGCTTCATCGCCTTCCAGTTCAAAAGCAATAACCGCCCCGTTACGGCTCATCTGTTTACCCATTAAAGCTTGTGCCTCGTGGTCAGGAGCTCCGGGGTAGTAAATCTTTTTTATATCCTGCCGCGCGGCCAGAAAATCGTAAACCGCATCGGCGTTTTCACAGTGGCGCTGCATGCGCACATCCAGGGTTTTCAGACCACGCAGTATAAGCCAGGCGTCATGTGGACTGATGGTGGCGCCCATATCCTTTAAGGTTGTACTTTTAATGGTGTTAATATCGTCGTCACTGCCACAAATAATGCCGGCGACCACGTCACCATGACCATTGAGGAACTTAGTTGCACTGTGCACAACAATATCGGCACCATGTCGTTTGGGCTGCTGCATCAGTGGCGTCATAAAGGTATTATCCACCACCAGACGAATATCTGAGTCAGCAATTACCGCATGAACTTTTTCGATATCAACCACTTTCAGGTGCGGGTTAGCCGGGGTTTCCAGAAAAACTAAGCGGGTATTCTCACGCAGGGTTTCTTTCAACAGGCCTTCGTTGTTTAAATCAATAAAGTCAGCTTCGACGCCGAAGCGCTCAAACAACTCACTGAACAATGCAAAACTGCAACCGTAAATGGCATCTGATACCACAATATGATCACCGCTGCGCACAAAAGCCATAGTAGCAGCCGCAATAGCACCCATCCCGGTCGCTGCCGCAGCAGCAGCTTCATAACCTTCAAGCGACGCCATCCGGCGCTCCAGTTCTGCTGTTGTCGGGTTACCTAAACGGCTGTAAATATAGCCTTCTTCCTCGCCGGCAAAGCGGCGAGTGCCCTGCTCCGCAGAAGAAAACCGAAAAGTCGAGGTCTGATAAAGTGGCGCGGTTAACGCGCCATGAGGGTCATCATGCGCGGCTCCGGCATGAATTACCTGAGTCGCTGGCTGCCATTTATTATTATGTGGTTTTAAATCAGAAGACATGCGTTTTGGCTCGTTTGTCAGAAATTTGTTAACGAGCAACAGAGTGCAACGAGCTTACCTTAGTTGGCAATCTTTGCGCTGTGTCAAACCTATAAACAACTGTAACGCTAGTTTTCCACTTTCTGCTCAGATGTGGCTGTAGCCTTTGCCTGACGCGATTTATAAATAAAAGGTAAAACGCTCTTTAGCTGGCTTAGTAAGTCTTTTTGCAGTTTTAAATAGCCCGGCTTTTTAACCTTTTCGAACGGCATAGGTCGGCATAATTCAATCACTTGGTAGCCCAGTCTGGCGGTGAGCAAACCGGCTCCTAAACCTTGTCCGGCCCGGGTTGATAAACGCGTTAATAGTTCAGCGCTAACCCACTGAGCACCTAAATCAACCGCAACTTCGCTTAGCCCTGCGTAAACAATATTGGCAAACACCTGACGCCATAAGCGAACTCTGGCCCAATACCCCAGTTTTACGCCGTACAACTCGGCAATACGCGATATCATGCGCTGGTTACGCCACATAACGATAAGCATATCCAACAAGGCGAAGGGGCTCACTGCCACCATGGCGGCGGCTTCTGCCGACCAGCGACTTGTAATACGGGTAGCCTGCTGGTCTATACGGCTTAAGACGTCCACTTCAAAACGTTCGCGTTCTTCATCCGCAGACCAATACGGTTGTTTGATTTGCTGCCAGCGATGTTCTAAATCAGGATGTTGCAGAAGCTGTAACTGTTGCTCCGGTTTGGGATCTTCAGACTGTCTTTTCCAGCGCCGTTTCAACTTTTGCAGCAACCAGATTTCACGCACCATAAAGCTCAATAATGCCAACGCAATAACACCAAAACCAACCGCCCACAAACTGCCTAAAAATATGTTTTGTTGAAAACGCTCAATAACCATCAATACCGATTCGATAACAGCGGCCGATAAAGCAACCACTAAACCCAGTGCCAGCCACTTGCCCCAGCGACCAGACTTGACGCCCGCAGCTGCCTGTGTAGCCCCCGTTTCAAGTCCTGCTTGCTCAGGCATATTATCGGTATCAGAAACTTCAACTGCCGGTTCATCCACCGAATAGTAAGTTAACTTGCGCGGATCACTCATTTGAGTTTATCTCCCAGAACGTATTCAAGCAGCTGATCCAGCCGTATATGCGGCAGAGGTGAGTTCTGCGCGGTGAAGCCGGGGTAAAACTGCGGATAAATATAGCCTTGTTGCCAGTCCGCAGCCGTTGGTATGGCATTAGGCACCTCTGGTGCACCAACCCGCACAAACTCACGGCTTTCATTAATACCGTCCAGAACAGTCGTACCGTTACTTAATTTTTTAATTTGACTGGTGGCAATGCCGGCCACGCTAAATACCTGGTGAGGTATTTGATCAAACTGTAGCTCCTGACGATGTTTCTGCGTCATAACACGCAGTAATTCCGTCAGTTTTTGATGGTCTTGCGGGGCTATGCTGTCGGCTTTTGTCGCAACCAGCGCGACTTTATCAATAACCGGCGACATCAACCGCTTAAGCAAACTGTTATTCCCATAGGAGAAGCTTTTCATCAGTTCATTTATTGCCAACTGTAATTCGGCAAAATGATGCTCACCATTCTGCAACGCCTGCAGGACATCAACTAACACAATCTGCCGGTTAAAGTGCTTAAAGTATTTTTGATAAAACGGAGTCACCACATACTGCTGATAGTAACGGTATTTCTCCCGCAAGCGTTTCGCCCAGGCATCGGGTATTGGTTGTGACAACGGCCAGGGGAAAAACTCCAGCGCAGGAGCCCCTTCCAGTTCACCAGGCAACACCATTCTTCCGGGCTGCAACAATAATAATTTTTGCTCCCGGCACTGGCGTAAAAAAGAGCGGTACCCCGATGCCAGTTCACGTATCTGCTGCTCAGCTTTATCCTCTGACGCCGCGTTTGCTGATGTCTGAACCTTAGTCAACCAGCTCGCTGCCAGCTTATGTCGTAGCTCAGCTTTCAGTAAGCGCTGCTGTTGCTGGCTCCACTCGTCATAGCTCAGTTTTAGTAGCGGCAAATCCAGCAGCCATTCGCCCGGATAGTCAATTAAATCCAGGGTTAACCGACGAGTGTCGAGCACTCGCCCGGCTAAGCCTCGATGCGGCTTATATTTTATTTCGACACGTATTTCACTCACATCGCGTGTCGACTGTGGCCACCGGGGCACATCTGTGGTTAAACAGTCTATTGCCCCTTCGTAGTCAAAACGCGAGACTTGCCAGTTACTACTGGTGTGCAAACGACAGCCATTAAGACGCTGTTGTTGCTTCACCTTAAAATAAGGCAATTGCTGCGTTTCATTCGCATATAATAGCTGCTCAAGTAAACCGGTGATTAACGCGGTTTTTCCCGCTCCGCTTAACCCCGTTACAGCCAGACGTATATGACGATCAAACCCGCGATGAATAACGTCGCGGGTTTGGTGTTGTAGCTTTTGAAAACGGCTCACAGACGATTAAATTCTCGTTGAAGATTATAGTGATTTGAGGTTACGTACTTTTCCATTGATTGCAACTGTTGCCCCAGTTCATCAAACTCTCGCTTTATATCGCGAAAAGCTTCACGCGGCGGTTCTCCGCCCTGCCAGACCTTAGTCTTTACATCAACATTATGACGCTCAGTATTCGGTAGCTTTTTATCCAGAATTAACCAACCGGCGATATAAAGTACAAAGAAAGAGCCGTTAGTAAAAATCACTCCAGTAACAAAGGCCACTCGTATTAGCCAGGGTTCCAGGTTCAGGTAATCTGCAATACCAGCACAAACACCTGCAATTTTTCCTCGCTCTGAGTCACGACGCAGTTCTCGTTTGGGTCTTCTCTCGCTCATTGTCTGTCCCTCCAGCCCGGAGCGTCAGCATCCAGAATACGTTCCAGTGTCTGTACACGCTCACGGATGCGTTTTGCCTGATTCGCCAGTAACGCTAAAGATTCCCTTTCTTCCTCGTTCAATCCCTGATTCATTTGTCGTTTACTGCGGTAATGAAGGATGATCCAGATAGGCGCGACTATAATGACAAACAAAATAATCGGCGCCATCAACATCCCTAGTATTGCTTCAATATCCATTTTTTTAAGCCTGTTTTAAGAGTCTTGTTTGGTTTTTGAGCTCATACGAGCACGCAATGCTTCCAGCTCGTCATTCACTTTACTCTCGTTTTCCAGCTCTGCAAATTCGTCACGTAATGTCCGTTTACCCATATCATAAGATTCAACCTGGGCTTCCAAATCATCGATTTTGGCTTCGTAGCGGTCAAACCGCTGCATTGCGTCATCTACTTTGCCACTATCGACCTGTTGCTTAACCTGCAAGCGACTGCTGGCCGCCTTCTGACGCATCAGAATCGCTTTTTGGCGAGACTTCGCATCGGCCAGTTTTTCCTGAAGTTGGCCAATTTCATCATTTAGCTTGTCCAGGTTTTCATTAACGCGATCCATTTCCTGCTGCAACGAGTCAACGCCCTGCTGTGCTTTTTGCTTTTCAATTAATGCCTGACGAGCTAAATCGTCACGCTCTTTGGTTAACGCCAGCTCAGCTTTGTTTTCCCAGTCCTGAACTTCGTTTTCCATCCGTTGCTGCTGACGCTGAATGTCTTTCTTTTCAGCTAACAGGCGCGCTGACGTAGAGCGTACTTCAACTAACGTATCTTCCATCTCCTGAATAATCAGGCGTACCATTTTTTGCGGATCTTCGGCTTTATCCAATAAAGAATTGATATTGGAGTTCACGATATCGCTAAAACGTGAAAAAATACCCATAATAATGACCTCATACTGGTTTAATAAACAACTCGATGATTTATTATTCAAATATCAGGCCAACTTTTATTTATGCCATAACAACTTGTTTTATAAATACTTTTTATAGTTTATGTGAATTACACCCTTGCGGGAGTTCGTAAAATAAACTAATAATTAGCAAAAATAACTATAATATAAGGCATTCGACATGCGCCCTGAGCGAAAACCCGACAACCTCATCGGACAATCCAACAGCTTTTCCGATGTGCTGGAACAAGTGTCGCAGATTGCTCCTCTCGATAAGCCCGTATTAATTATTGGTGAACGTGGTACTGGTAAAGAGCTTATTGCGGCGCGTTGTCATTACCTGTCCAGACGCTGGCAACAGCAATACGTTACCCTCAACTGTGCCGCACTGAATGAAAACTTACTCGACAGTGAACTCTTTGGACATGAAGCTGGTGCTTTCACCGGAGCCGCAAAGAAGCACGAAGGTCGTTTTGAACGCGCTGACAGTGGTTCGCTATTTCTTGATGAATTAGCCAATACGTCTTTGCGGGTTCAGGAAAAGCTGCTGCGGGTTATTGAGTACGGAGAATTTGAGCGAGTGGGTGGCCGTCATTCAGTTAAAGTCGATACTCGCCTCATTGCCGCTACCAATGAAGACCTCCCATCACTTGCTGCCAAAGGTCAATTTCGTTCAGATTTGCTGGATCGCCTGGCATTTGATGTCATTACGCTGCCGCCATTACGCGAGCGCCGTGACGATATTATGTTACTTGCTGAGCACTTTGCTATTTCTATGGCACGCGAAATGGAACTGGAGTTATTCAGTGGTTTTTCCGAGAAAGCACGTAAGACCTTGCTTGAATATCATTGGCCCGGTAACGTACGCGAGCTTAAAAACACAGTAGAGCGAAGCTTATATCGGCTGGGAAATGGGCATGTGCCTATTCACGATATTATTATTGACCCGTTTAACAGTCCGTTCCGGCCAAAAACTCCGGTTACCGAAAAAGCTGTACCGCAAGAGCCGGTAGCTAATGAACAAAGCAATGCTGAAAGTAATGAATTAATTGATATGCCGAAACTCAACGCCGAACAGCCAATAGACTTTAAGCAAAAGTCGCAAGAGTATGAAATTGATGTCTTGTCGCAAGCCTTGCGTTTATGTCAGTTTAACCAAAAGAAAACAGCTAATTTTCTTGGACTGACTTATCATCAGTTACGGGGTTACTTAAAAAAGTATCAGTTATTGGAAGGGGCTTCTGCAGCTAATGATTAAAGCGTACGCCAATGTAGCTGTTATAGCAGCAGCGTTTCTCTCAGGCTGCCAGTCCGATGAACCTGAGCCAGCTCCTCTGGCCAACGGTATTATTTATTGTTCGGAAGGCAACCCCGCTTCTTTTAATCCTCAGCTTGTTACCTCCGGCACCACCGTTGATGCCACCGCTGCTCAACTCTATGACAGGTTAATTGATTACGATGCTGAGCAACAAAAATTTGTACCGGCGCTTGCGAAGCGCTGGGAAACTTTGGATAACGGCACTCGTTATCGATTTCATTTGCGCGAAGGCGTAAAATTTCATACCACCAACTACTTTCAGCCCAGCCGCGAACTAACCGCTGAAGACGTTCAATTCAGCTTTAACCGGTGGCTGGATGAGACCAGTCTTTATCATCAGGTCGGAGGGAGCTATCCCTTTTTCAGAGCCACAGGGCTGGATCAACTAATAAATAAAGTTGTCAAAATTGACAAAATGACGGTCGATATTGTGCTGAATAATGCCGACAGTTCCTTTTTAGCGAACCTTGCAACAGACTTCGCCATTATTTTATCCGCTGAGTACGCCCAACAACTTTTGATTGACGACCGGCCCGGGCAAATTGATGCTTTACCCATAGGAACCGGCCCCTATCGTTTCGAGAGTTATCGCAAAGACGTGTTAATACGTTACTCCCGACATCCTGGGTATTGGCGGGAAGGCCCGGGAATTGAACATCTGGTGTATTCTATTACTCCGAACGCGAACAAGCGTATGCTTAAATTGGTCACCGGCGAATGTGACATTATTCCTTATCCGCTAGTGAGTGAGTTGCAGGCGCTCAACAGGGAACAGTTAATCGTCACCGATGAAGTAAGTCCAAACGTCTCTTTCTGGGCATTTAATACTGAGAAAGCACCTTTTGATGACCCCAGGGTTCGTCAGGCTCTGAGCCACGCCATTAACCGCGAAGCAATTATTCAGACCATATATTACGGTAATGCTGAGCTCGCACAATCAATACTACCGCCAACATCCTGGGCTTATGATGACCGTGGCATTCAGTATCAGTATGACCCGGAAAAAGCCAAACGTTTATTGGAAGAAGCCGGTCATTCAAATTTGAATATTAACATCTGGGCTATGCCGGTACAGCGCGTCTACAACCCTAACGCCCGCAGAATGGCGGAACTGATGCAGTCAGACTTAGCTCAAATTGGCGTTTCTGCTAGCATTGTTTCTTATGAGTGGAACACCTTTCGCCGACGCCTTTCTCGTGGTGAACACGATACCGTGCTCATTGGTTGGTATGCCGACAATGCTGACCCTGACAACTTTTTCAGACCACTGTTGAGCTGTGCTGCCGTAGCTACCGGTGGCAACCGGGCTAACTGGTGCCACCCGGGTTTTGACCAGTTGCTTTACAGCGCCATAGCAACCACGGTTCCGGAAGAGCGTAAAGCTCTGTATCAGTCAGCTCAGCACTTACTGAATCAGCAGCAACCTTTATTACCTATTGCCCACTCAAAACGCTTTCAGGCACAGCAGAAAAACATCAGCGGCGTAGAACTTCCCCCTTATGGCGGTATTAACTTTCGCCTGGCCACCAAAGATACCGCGGAGGAAGAGTCACAATGACCCGCTATCTTATAGGCCGTTTAAGCGTTTTTATTATTGCTGTGTTTTTACTAACGGTGTTTAGTTTTAGCCTCAATTACTTGTTTCCGGGCGACCCAATAACCAATATGAGCGGCATCCGGTCGTTCCAGAGCAGTTATCCACTCATGGTTGAACTGCGTGGCGGTGACCAGAACCTGGCCATTCAATACATGCGTTACCTGCAACACTTGTTTGCCGGCGACTGGGGGCTATCGCTGAGTAATGGTACACCGGTATTTGCCGATGGTATTCAACACTTTATGGCCTCAATGGAGCTCATTCTTCTGGCCTTACTGGTTGCCATTATTTTTGGTTTACCATTAGGTGTATTTGCTGCCTCCCGCTTTCGTCAGCGCTCCGATCAGACGGTAATAAGTCTGGCTATGGTTGGTTACTCTATCCCGGTTTTCTGGTTAGCTCAGTTACTGATACTACTGTTTGCCATAAAACTCGGTTGGTTCCCTATTACCGGCCAGATAAACCCTTTATATGGTGTCGAACCACAAACCGGTTCAATTCTCATCGATGTATTTTTAAGTGACTCGGAATATAAAGCCGCGGCGCTTCAGGACGCTTTAAATCATATTGTTCTGCCGGTGATCATACTGGCTATCATGCCAATGATGCTGTTACTGCGCTTAATGCGAAATGCAACCCAGGAAATGCTGCAAAAACCTTTCGTAAAAGCGGCTCGTGCCCGCGGGTTAAGTGAATTTAGAGTACTGGTAAAACACGCTATTCCTAATGCCGTGCAATCGGTACTGCAACAGACCACCCTAATTTTCAGTTTACTGTTAACCAACAGCATTGTGGTTGAATCCATTTTTAACTGGCCGGGAATGGGCAATTGGCTTATCCGCAGTATTTTTGAACGTGACTACCCTATTATTCAGGCAGCTGTATTAATGTTCGCTTTCGTTATTTTGTTCTTTAACTTACTGGTCGAGCTATATCATGGCTGGCGATTCCCAATAGTGAGGCACGAACAATATGCCACACGTTAATCTTTACCATCACGATGAAACCCCGTCGCCACTCAAGCTAGTCTGGAAGAGCTTCCGCTCAAGGTTTCTCTCCATGGCCGCCTTGTATGTTCTGCTGGCAATGATATTGGTTGTGTTGCTGTCCCCCTTGCTCGCACCCTTTAATACGTCAGCCCAGTTCTCTGATGCCATTGCACTTCCCCCTTCATGGGTCGAAAGCGGCAATATGAATTATTTGTTTGGCACCGACGATTTAGGTCGGGACATGCTATCGCGGCTATTAATTGGTGGACTATACAGTCTGGGACTCCCCATACTTATGGTTGCTGTATCCTCACTAATTGGCATGAGCATAGGGGCTCTTGCCGGTATCGACCGAACTATAAAATACCAAAGCTTATCGCGACTTTTTGATACTTTGCTGTCCATTCCTTCCTTCTTGATGGCGCTTATCATCATTGCGATTCTCGGTACCGGTTTTAATAACGTAGCCTTTGCTATAACGCTTTCGTTAATTCCACAGTTTATCTTCGTTACCCGTAATGCGGTGCACGAAGAATGGCATAAGGACTATGTTACCGCCTCGAGACTCAATGGTTGCTCCAAAGCCTACTTGCTTTACCGGGTGATATTACCTAACGTGACCCCCACATTGGTCATGCAACTTACGGTATCGCTTTCCGTTGCTATTATGGATATTGCGGCTCTTAGCTTTCTTGGGCTGGGTATTCAGGCTCCAACTCCTGAATGGGGCAGCATGCTGGCACGCAGTCTGGACGAGGTTTATTTATCGCCCTGGTCCATGGTGCTGCCGGGCGTAACCTTGTTTATTACCATTATGGCCATTAACATTGTCGGAGACAGCCTGCGCCGTGCATTAAAAGAAAGGGTTAACAGCTAATGCAGTTACTCGATATACGCAATCTGACAGTAGAGATGCAAACAGCGCACGGCATCGTTCGAGTATTGGATAAAGTCAATCTGCAGCTTACCGAGGGAGAAATTCACAGTATTGTGGGCGAATCCGGGTCGGGGAAAAGCTTGCTGGCAAAAGCCATTATGGGTTTTATCAACCCTAACTGGCAAGTTACCGCCGACAGACTTTGGTGGAATGGCCAGGATCTACTAGCAATGACGCCTAAACAGCGACGGAAAATTACCGGGCGCGATATGGCTATGATTTTTCAGGACCCTAATGCCTATCTGGATCCTAACAGCACAGTCGAGCAGCAAATTGTAGAGGCCATTCCACAAGGGGATGTTCGCGGTACATTCATGCGCCGCCGGGTTGACCGTAAAACCCGGGTTAAAAGGCTGCTTCACCGAGTGGGTATTCGCGACCACGAGTCAATAATGGAAAGCTACCCTTTTGAATTGTCTCAGGGTATCGCGCAAAAGGTGAGTATTGCTATAGCCATTGCTCACCGTCCCAGACTTCTTATTGCCGACGAACCCACCACGGCAATGGAGCCATCAACCCGTTTACAGATCCATCGTTTGCTAGCGCGCCTGGCGGTTAGCCAAAAGATGTCCGTCGTATTGATTTCGCAGGATGTTGGCTCCATTTTGCCTGAGACCAAACGTTTAACACTGCTTTATTGTGGGCAGCTAATGGAAACAGGGCCCGCCCACGAGATTTTGTCAGAACCGGCACACCCTTACACCGATTCGATGCTTCGCATGTCATTGCAAACGCAGCAGGAGTTGCCTCACAAAGCGCGTTTACCGACCCTACCCGGTTCTATACCAACCTTGCGGCATATGCCAATTGGGTGTCGTCTGGGACCCCGTTGCCCTTACGCTCAAAAGACCTGCGTTAAAGCCCCACGGGCCACTCACGACCGGCAACGTGTGTATCATTGCCATTTCCCGCTACTGGATAGCAGCTCATGAGTCACTTACTGGAAGTTCGAAACCTCGGCAAAACGTACCGCTCTCGAAAAGGCTGGCCATGGACTCCTAAGTCGGTAGCCATAGAACCTTTGTCTTTCACCCTTGAAGCCGGAGAAATATTGGCTGTAATGGGTGAGACCGGGTCGGGGAAGTCTACCCTGGCGCAAATTATTGGCGGGGTAGATACCGCAACCAGTGGCGAAATTCTGCTTAATGGCCAAAAGCTCCATAGCAATAACTATCCGCAGCTATGTAACAACATTCGTATGATATTTCAGGACAGTGAAAACTCTCTGAATGCGCATCTGAATATAGGTAAACAGCTGGAAGAGCCTCTGTTATTTAATACCCAGTTAACAGCCGCCGAGCGCCAGGAACGGGTCAATTTAACCTTGCAACGCGTTGGTATGCTGCGGGAGCACTGGGAGTTTTATCCTCATATGCTGTCCAGTGGGCAAAAACAAAGAGTCTGTATTGCGCGGGCCATTATTCTGGAACCGCAGATTGTTGTCGCCGACGAAGCCCTGGTTGCACTTGACCCATCAATTAGAGCTCAAATCATTAATCTTATGCTCGATCTTCAGAAAGATATGGGTATTTCTTACATTTTAGTGACACATTCGCCGCAAATCGTGAAACACATTGCGGATAAGATCTTAATTTTATATCGTGGTAAAATGATCGCGTTTGATAAAACAGACATAGTACTAGAGGACACGCAGCAAACTTACGTTCAACAATTGCTGCACGAACATTTAAAACAGAACATTCAATATAACAGCGACAGAAGCGCTAAGATCGCTGACTAAAAACTAAAAAACGGGAGTTTAATGTGGAAACAGGTACTCTGATATCACTAGCGCTGTACTTTATTGTCATGCTAGGTATTGGGCTTTACGCCTATAAAAAGTCTACCGACTCAGTTTCAGGCTATATGCTTGGAGGACGAGGCTTAGGCCCTGCAGTTACGGCATTATCAGCAGGTGCATCCGATATGAGTGGTTGGATGTTGATGGGCTTACCCGGTGCAATTTACGTCTCTGGCGTATCGCAGTTGTGGATTGCAGTGGGTCTGGTCATTGGTGCATTCTTAAACTATGTCATAGTGGCGCCCCGCCTCAGAACCTACACCGAAGTTGCTAACGACTCAATTACGATACCAGGCTATTTCTCTAATCGTTTTAACGATAAAGGTCGACGTCTACGTATCTTTTCTTCAGTTGTTATTATCATCTTTTTCACCTTGTACACGTCTGCCAGCTTAGTTGCGGGAGGAAAGCTGTTCGACAGCTCCTTCGGCATGGACTACACCACAGGGCTCTGGGTAACGGCCGGTGTTGTCTGTGCTTACACCCTGTTCGGGGGCTTTTTGGCGGTGAGTATGACCGATTTTGTGCAAGGCTGTATTATGTTTGTCGCTTTGGTACTGGTGCCTATCGTGGCTTTTGTCGACCTCGGTGGATACAGCAGTGTAGTTGGACAGGTTAACGACATTGATACTAACTTCCTCGACTTTTTCTACAACGTAGACAAAGGCGAAGCGATTGGCTTTCTGGGTATCGTCTCACTGCTGGCATGGGGTCTTGGCTACTTTGGCCAACCACACATTATCGTACGCTTTATGGCAATACGTTCAGTTAGCGATGTCAAAGCTGCTCGTCGTATTGGCGTGTCGTGGATGGTGGTATCCATCATCGGCGCTATGGCAACCGGTTTTGTTGGTATCGCTTATGTGGCAACTCAGCCAATGGGAATAGCTGATGCTGAGACCATCTTTATTGAGTTCTCTCAGGTACTGTTCCACCCACTTATTGGTGGTTTCCTGCTTGCCGCTATTCTTGCCGCAATTATGAGTACAATTTCTTCTCAGTTACTGGTTAGTTCCAGTTCATTAACTGAGGACTTTTATAAAGCCTTCCTGCGTAAAGACGCAAGTGAAAGAGAGCTTGTAATGGTCGGTCGATTGTCAGTTTTAGTAGTGACCCTGGTCGCTATTTATCTAGCGTACGGTGAGACAGAAACGGTACTCGCTCTGGTATCTAAAGCCTGGGCAGGATTCGGGGCTGCCTTCGGTCCGGTCGTTATTCTCAGTCTATTTTGGAAGCGTATGAACCGTAACGGCGCACTAGCGGGCATGCTTACCGGAGCAATTACCGTTCTACTCTGGATTTTCAGTCCAATACTGTTCGGTATCGACCTTAGTGACGAAGTTGTCTATGAAATGGTGCCTGGCTTTATTCTGTCGACTCTGGCGATTATCATCTTCAGTAAGCTGACAGATGAACCGGCTCAGGAGCTTCAGGACAAGTTTGTTGAAATGGAGAGCGTCATTGACGGTTACTACCATGGTGACAAAAAAGGCTAAACTATTTACGACTTGTAACTGATAAAAAGACCAGCCCATCGTGGCTGGTCTTTTTTGTTTTAGAAGTCCGGCCTATAGTGGTAGAAAAACAAAAAGGTAACCACTATGGCTAAATTAAATATTATTGCATCCGCGGCGCTCGCATTTTCCTGCGCGGCAACAACCTTACCCAGTAATGCCAGTGACCGTATTACCGGACACCACTTTGCTACCCGCTCAGAAGCGATGGCACCAACGGCAATGGCCGCAACAAGTCAGCCATTAGCCACGCAAGTTGCATTAGATATTATGCAGGATGGCGGCAATGCAATAGATGCCGCTATTGCAGCTAATGCGGTATTAGGTCTGGTTGAGCCAACCGGAAACGGCATTGGTGGTGACCTCTACGCCATTGTCTGGGATGCTGAAACTAAGAAACTTCATGGTCTCAATGCCTCTGGCCGTTCCCCGCAAAGCTTAACGCTCGACTATTTTAAAGAAAACGGATACGAGTCAATTCCGGCTCGCGGTGTACTTCCCTTATCCGTACCTGGGGCGGTAGATGGCTGGTTTGAGTTGCACGACCGCTTCGGTGAGTTAAGCATGGAGAAAATATTGCAGCCAGCTATTAACTATGCTGAATCCGGTTTTCCGGTTACTGAAGTTATCGCTTATTACATGAAGCGTAACGCCGAAGTACTAAAAGATATCCCCGGCTTTGCCGACGTCTTTATGCGTGACGGCAATGTTCCGGAGAAAGGCGAACGTTTTAAAAACCCCGACCTTGCCAATACATACAAAATATTGGCAAATGAGGGTCGCGACAGCTTTTACAAAGGGAAGATAGCCCGTACTATCAGCGACTTTGTCGAAAAGCACGACGGTTTTCTCTCATATGATGATTTAGCGCAACATAGCTCTACCTGGGTTGATCCCGTATCCACTAACTATCGCGGCTACGACTTATGGGAATTACCACCCAATACACAGGGCATAGCAGCACTGCAGATTCTGAATATACTTGAGCAATTTGATATCAAAGCCATGGGTCACGATAGCCCCGAGTACATTCATCATTTTGTAGAGGCCAAAAAGCTGGCGTTTGAAGACCGTGCTAAATACTATTCGGATCCGGCGTTCAATGACGTACCGGTTCAGGGTCTTATCGACAAAGAGTACGGCAAAAAACGGGCGCAGCTAATTAACTCTGAACGCGCCGGACGCTCCTTTGAGCCGGGTAACCCGCCAACAGAGGGCGACACTATTTATCTGACCACTGCCGATAAAGATGGCAATATGGTGTCACTAATTCAAAGTAACTATCGCGGTATGGGTTCAGGCGTTACTCCAACCGGTTTAGGTTTCGTTCTGCAAAACCGGGGCGAGCTCTTTGCGTTAGACCCAAACCACCGTAACGTATTTGAACCAGGTAAACGCCCTTTCCACACCATTATCCCTGCTTTCGTCACTAAGGACGGTAAGCCGCTTATGAGCTACGGAGTTATGGGAGGAGCTACGCAGCCACAAATGCACGCACAAATTCTTATCAACCTCATTGATTTTGATATGAACTTGCAAGAAGCCGGTGACGCGCCGCGTATTCTGCATACAGGCTCAAGTCAGCCAACAGGATCGATAATGGAAGATGGTGGCGTTGTTAGTCTGGAAAATGGTTTCTCAAAAAACACTCGCCGTGAATTAATAAAAATGGGGCACACACTACAGGAAGCCGTGGGACCCTACGGTGGCTATCAGGCTATCTGGAAAGACCATGAACAAGATGTCTATATTGGTGCTTCTGAAAGCCGTAAGGATGGGCACGCCGCTGGTTATTAAGAATAATAGCCGTCTCGTCTCAGCGCAGGCGAGACGGCTTTATCTTTTCAACTCAGAAAAAGTTCTGACTAACCTCTGCGCTCACGATAAAGTTCAATTTCTTCCATAATCAAGTCACGCATTCTAGTGGTTGTATCGTAACCCAGATCAATGGCTTCCTGACCCCGATAAAACTCCATAATACCGATATGGCCAAGCTTAGGCTGCACTAAAATATCCGGCGGATCACCCGCCATACGGGCCTTAGTAATACGCTCCTGCATAATGTCTATGGAGCTTGCCATAACACTGAACATACCCGGTGCTTTTTCACCATTATTTCTAAAGCGTTCTTTAAAACTGTCCAGATACTCTTTACTGCCTGACCAAAGGCTGTCAAAAAAGCCGTTATCATCCTCTCCGTGCTCTTCCATATCAGCTTTTTCTTTTTCAACCTGCTCGGTTTCCGTCTGAGGTGGGATGCTTCGCCCTCTGCGTTTCAACGCTTTTGAATTTAATTGCGAATTAAGATGCACAGCAATAACAAAATCTGCCCCCAAAGCTCGGCACAACGACACAGGCACTGGGTTCACCAAGCCTCCGTCTATTAGCCAGCGTCCGTCAAGAGACTTCGGTGACAACACGCCCGGCATGGCACAAGATGCTCTGGAAACATCATAAAGGTCGCCCTTACGTAACCAAATTTCGCGACCGCTGTATAAATCGGTCGCAACTGCACCATAAGTAACAGGCAAATCTTCTATATTGCGTTGACCAAATTCTTCCCGCGCGCGGTTAAAGACTTTTTCTCCACCAATAATGCCGCCATGGTTAAAACCAAAATCCAGCAAATTAAACACTTCCCAACGGTTCATGCCCTGAACCCATTGCTCTACTTCGGCCAATCGTCCGGACGCATAGCCGGCTCCTACTAACGAGCCAATTGATGTACCGGCCACCATATTGATGCGCACGCCCATCTCTTCCAATGCCTTAATGACACCAATGTGAGCCCATCCTCTGGCCGCTCCAGAGCCCAGAGCTAAAGCGACTTTCACTTCCGACATGCGCTGTTTCCTACTTTTCTTAATAATGTATCTATCGTACTATGATTACTCATTCGTCAACAACATCACTGAGCAGTTAGATGATTTGGACAGAACGTCAGTCAGGTACCTCGGAACAGCGCCCTAACGATACCCGCACAAACTTTCAACGGGACAAAGCCCGAATTCTTCACAGTGCGGCATTCAGGCGGCTGCAGGCAAAAACTCAGGTTATGTATGTTGGTATGCACGACTTCCCCCGTACACGACTGACCCACTCGCTGGAAGCCAGTCAAATTGGTGCCAGCCTGGTAGTTCATTTAAGTAACCAGCATCCGTTACTGGCTGAACAACTGGAGCTTTCAGAACCTTTGCTCGAGTCTTTATGTCTCGCGCACGACATAGGCCATCCGCCATTTGGCCACGGTGGTGAAATTGCCCTTAATTATATGATGCGAAACAACGGCGGATTTGAAGGTAACGGCCAGACATTTCGTATTGTCACTCAGCTTGAAGCATACACGCCTGAACATGGCATGAGCTTAACCCGAAGAACTCTGCTGGGGCTGTTAAAGTACCCGGTATTAGCCAGCGCAATCCGAAGACAAGAACTCCCCCCTGAGGTAACAAACTTTCGTCATTTACCCACTCGCGAATGGTTGCCACCAAAAGCCTTGTATGACGACGACTCAGAGCAGTTAGACTGGGTACTTCAGCCGCTAAGCACTAACGATAAGAAAAATTTCCAGTCCTTAGTGCATGAACCAGCACAAACTACCCACGGAAAAAGTGCTCTAAAAAGTATTGATGCATCCATTATGGAAGCGGCTGATGATATAGCCTACGGCGTTCATGATCTTGAGGACGCCATTGTTGTCGGCCTTATCCAGCGGCATCACTGGGAAGAACACATGTTCTCTGACCTGCAGCAGCTTGAAGCAGAGCTTTCCGACTTTAACGCCCGAAAGTTAACCGAAGATCTCTTTTCCGGCAGCCATCACCTCCGCAAACAGGCAATAGGAGGATTAGTTAACCGGCTGCTTACCTCAGCAAGACTGAACTCTACTGAGTACAATTTTGACTGTCCTTTGCTGCAATATGAAGTTCAGTTAGGAGCAGCCGAAAAAATTCTGCTGAACTCGTTAAAGCAATTTATTTTTAAATGGGTCATTCGAAAGCCCGAAATGCAGGCACAGGAATTTAAAGGGCAGCAAATTGTTATGGAGCTGTTTGAGGTTTTAGCTGTAGAGCCGGAACGTTTATTGCCTGAAAATACCCGTTTGCGTTATCTGCAACAGCAACAAAAAGGCGGGAATGCTCTGCGCGTAATTTCTGATTACCTTTCCGGCATGACTGACGGGTATGCCGCTAAACTTTACCAGGAACTGTTCTCAGTCAGCTCCCCCAAAAGTGCGTTTCAGTAACTTTTACTCATAAAAAAACCGGAGCAATAAGCTCCGGCTTGTTATTAAGAAAAATAAATCCGTTATGACAAACTGATGTCGTCTTTCTCGTTACCTTTCTTTTCTGCTTTCTTGTCAGCCTTAGCTTCGCTCTTCTCGTCTTCTTTCGCAGCAGCGCGCTCAGCTTCACGAATTTCTTTTGTTCGCTTTTCTGGTTTCGACAACAACAGTTCGCGAATACGACCTTCTAATTCATCGGCAATTTTAGGGTTGTCCTGCAAAAACTTCATTGAGTTAGCTTTACCCTGACCAATCTTGTCGCCGTTATAGCTGTACCAGGCACCAGCTTTATCAACCATTTTGTGTTTAACACCCAGGTCAATAAGTTCACCTTCTTTAGAAATACCTTTGCCGTATAAAATTTGGAAATGTGCTTCTTTAAACGGTGGAGCGACCTTGTTTTTAACCACTTTCACGCGGGTTTCGTTACCAACAACTTCGTCACCTTCTTTCAATGCACCAGTACGACGAATATCCAGACGGACTGAAGAATAAAACTTCAGTGCGTTGCCGCCAGTAGTCGTTTCAGGGTTACCAAACATCACACCAATTTTCATCCGAATTTGGTTGATGAAAATACACATGGTGTTGGATTTCTTAATGTTCGAAGTTAGCTTACGCAGGGCTTGAGACATTAAACGAGCCTGCAAGCCAACATGGCTATCGCCCATTTCGCCTTCAATTTCCGCTTTGGGTGTTAGCGCTGCTACCGAGTCAACAATCACAATATCGACTGCGCCGGAACGAACCAGCATGTCACAAATTTCTAAAGCCTGCTCACCGGTATCTGGTTGCGATATTAATAAATCATCAACGTTAACACCTAAAGCTTCGGCATAAATCGGGTCTAACGCGTGCTCAGCATCTACGAAGGCACAGGTCTTACCCATTTTTTGCGCTTCGGCAATCACTTCCAGAGTCATGGTCGTTTTACCACTGGACTCAGGACCGTAAATTTCTACAACCCGCCCAAAAGGCAAGCCACCAATACCAAGAGCAATATCCAGCCCTAACGAACCGGTTGAAACAGAATCGATATCCAGGGTCTGGTTATCGCCCAGACGCATGATAGAACCTTTACCAAATTGACGTTCGATTTGTCCGAGCGCTGCATCTAACGCCTTTTGACGATCATTGCTCATTATAAGCTCCGTTATTAATCACTGGTTTTATAAACAGTATACTGTACACATTTACAGTATCAAGCGTTGTTCTTATTTTTTCATTAAAACAAAAGTAAGTTATTGTAATTCAATTAGATTTATAAGTTTATCCAGAACTGTATCTAAGGTTTGTAAGCGCACCTGAGTGCGGTCACCTGCAAATTGTTCAGACCAGCACCAACAGCTTTCACTATTTGCTATTGCCATCCACACCAAACCCACTGGTTTATCCGCTGTACCGCCTGCGGGGCCTGCCACACCACTCACAGCGATACCCCAATCGGCATCACATGCCGCTATGGCTCCAACGGCCATTTGCCGAACACAGGCTTCAGAAACTGCACCATGCTTTTCCAGTACGTCAGACTCAACCAGCAGCAACTTTTGCTTAAGGGCATTAGTATAGGTGATTAATCCACCATTAAACCAAGCAGAACTTCCCGCAACTTCGGTAATAGCGTATCCTATCCCTCCTCCGGTACAAGATTCTGCGGTGCATAATGTCTGCTGCTTCTGCTGTAGACTCGAACCCACTTGTTCCGCGAGTTTAAAGGTTTGCGGCGCGATTGCCGTGGTTGCTAACATAACACTGGCTCCAGATAAGAATAATCAATTATGCCTGAATTCTCTGATAAACAGATCCAATCACATACCCCAATGATGCAGCAATACCTACGGATAAAAGCGGAGCATGCTGACATGCTTTTATTCTATCGTATGGGGGACTTTTACGAACTGTTTTTTGAAGACGCGAAACGCTCAGCCCAACTGTTAGATATCTCCCTCACAGCGCGGGGTCAGAGTAATGGTGAACCTATTCCAATGGCAGGTGTTCCCTATCACGCAGTAGAAAACTATCTGGCGCGCCTGGTCAATATGGGCGAATCCGTTGCCATCTGCGAACAAATTGGCGATCCGTCAACCAGCAAAGGTCCGGTTGAAAGAAAAGTCGTGCGTATTGTCACGCCGGGAACCGTCACTGACGAGTCGCTGTTAGCGGAAAAAAGACAAAATCTGTTAGTTGCGATTTGTCCGCTGAATCCAAAACAGCCGGAAGCGGAATACGCAATATCCAGTCTGGAGCTAAGTAGCGGCCGTTTCTGGCTAACCAAAGCTCATTCCAGTGAACAACTGGCTGCAGAAATGCAGCGTTTAGAGCCAGCCGAATTGCTCTATCCTGAGTCTATTTCCTTAGCCGGACTACCTTTAGCAAAAGCGAAATGCAAACGCCGACCGGCCTGGGAGTTTGAACAACAAACCGCTTTTATGCTGCTTACTCGCCAGTTTGGCACTCAGCATTTAGAAGGCTTCGGTATCAAAAATAATGAGCCTACCCTGGCAGCCGCCGGTGCTATTCTGCATTATGTAAAAGAAACTCAACGCGCCGCCCTGCCTCACATTCAGGCGCTAATAACGGAACATCCGCAAGACGCTATTATTCTCGACGCAGCAACACGCAGAAACCTTGAGCTGCAGCAAAGCATGGGCGAAGGCGATACACACCTTTCAGCTGTACTGGACAAAACCGTTTCAGCTATGGGAAGCCGCCAGTTCCAGCGTTGGCTGCAGCGCCCTATTCGGAACCATCAGGAACTTAACCAGCGTTATGATGCTGTCGACGCATTAAAAGAAAATCTGAATTTTGAAAATATACAGCTAACATTAAAACAGTTAGCCGATATTGAACGTATTGTTGCCCGTATGGGCTTACGAAGCGCGCGTCCGAAAGACTTTGCTCGTTTGCGTGACAGCCTGGCTAAAATACCGGAAGTCAGAGCGTCTTTATCTCACCGTTCGCTGAGTTATCTGCACGACATTATTGCTCCCTTTCCAGAAGTGGTCGACTTGTTGACTAAAGCCGTTATTGAGCAGCCACCTTTATTGATTCGCGACGGCGGTGTTATTGCCGAAGGATATGATAGAGAGCTTGATGAATTGCGCGATCTTGCAACGGGTGCTACCGACTACCTGAAACAACTGGAGCAGCGTGAACGTGAGAGAAGTGGTATCGCCACATTAAAAGTTGGCTATAACAGAGTTCACGGCTACTTTATTGAGGTCAGCCGGCAGTCGTCAGAAGCGGTACCCGATGACTATCAGCGTCGCCAGACACTAAAAAATACAGAGCGCTATATTATTCCAGAGTTAAAGGAGCACGAAGACAAAGTTCTGAATGCTCAGGCGCGTTCTCTGGCCAGAGAAAAATGGCTTTACGACCAACTCTTTGAGCACTTACTGCCGCAGGTGACTGCATTGCAAAAAAGTGCTTCGGGTCTGGCTCAACTCGATACCTTGTGCTGTTTTGCACGGCTGGCTGACAATTATCGTTATTGCCGCCCGCAACTGCAAAAGGAAACCAGCTTAATTGAACTAGAAGCTGCCCGTCACCCGGTTATCGAGCAATTGAGTGACGCCCCCTTTATTGCTAACCCCATGTCGCTAACGCCGCAGCAACGCATGCTCATGATTACAGGTCCGAACATGGGGGGTAAATCAACTTACATGCGACAAGCCGCGTTAATCGTTATTCTCGCGCACATGGGCTGCTACGTACCAGCTGATAAGGCCGTTATTGGCGACATTGACCGTATCTTTACCCGTATTGGAGCCTCTGACGATTTAGCCTCAGGCCGCTCGACTTTTATGGTAGAAATGACAGAAACTGCGAATATTCTGCATAACGCCACAGCAAAAAGTCTGGTGCTTATGGATGAAATTGGTCGTGGCACTTCAACTTATGACGGCTTGTCACTGGCGTGGTCTTGTGCCGATTACCTGTCCCGACAACTCCAGTGCCTGACCTTATTCGCCACTCATTACTTTGAGTTAACGGAATTGGCAGAAGAGTTACCAGCCACGGTAAACGTTCACGTCGATGCAAAAGAGCATGGCGATACCATTGCTTTTTTACATAAAGTCAGCCCTGGAGCAGCTAGTCAGAGCTTTGGTTTGCAAGTGGCTAAACTGGCAGGAGTCCCCGATCACGTCATAAATAAAGCAAAGCAAAAGTTGTCCGAACTGGAGCATACTCACCATGGTGGTTTAAACGAACCCAAACAAGCCACTATGGAGCTCACTCCTCCACCTGAAGCTATCCCGTCTCATCCAGAAAAACGCAACCCACTGCTTGATGAGCTGGAACAACTGGACATTAATGATCTGACTCCGAAGCAGGCGCTTGATATTCTTTACCAATGGCAGCAAAAACAAAAAGGCCCAACACAAAGTTGAGCCTTTTTAGTACGTTTAGTAACTGCTAGTTTTACTGAGCAGTAAATAGTGAGTCTAACGTTAGGCCTTGCTGTTTTAACGAATCGCGTAATTTACGCAGAGCTTCCACTTGTATCTGCCGGACTCGCTCACGCGTAAGGCCTATTTCACGACCAACATCCTCCAGAGTCGAAGGCTCATAGCCCATCAGCCCAAAGCGGCGAGCCAGCACCTCACGTTGTTTCTGATTTAACGACTGCAGCCATTCAGTGATATTCCCTTTCAGGTTTTCATCCTGCAAGACACCTTCCGGTCCGGTATCAGCATCATCGGTGAGGATATCCAACAAGGCTTTGTCGTTATCACCGCCTATAGGCGTATCTACCGAACCAATGCGTTCATTCAGACGCAACATTTTAGTGATATCACCCACGGGCTTATTGAGGCTTTTAGCAATGTCTTCGGCGGTTGGCTCGTGATCCAGTTTATGCGCAAGTTCACGGGCAGCACGAAGATACACGTTAAGCTCTTTAACGACGTGAATCGGCAGTCTAATGGTGCGCGTCTGGTTCATAATTGCGCGCTCAATAGTTTGTCGTATCCACCAGGTAGCGTAAGTTGAGAAGCGGAACCCGCGTTCAGGGTCGAATTTTTCAACCGCCCGGATAAGGCCGAGGTTACCTTCTTCAACTAAATCTAATAAAGGCAGTCCCCGATTAGAATAGCGACGGGCAATTTTAACAACCAACCTCAGGTTACTCTCAATCATACGACGGCGGGCTGCCTTGTCGCCTTTTAAAGCACGACGGGAATAAAAGACTTCCTCTTCAGCAGTCAGTAATGGAGAGAAACCGATTTCTCCCAGATATAGCTGCGTCGCGTCCATCTTCTTTTGATATTGAGTTGAAGACGAGGATAGCGCCTCTTCTAACTCTTCTGCAGCACTGTCCGTGCTATCTACAATAGACTCATCTTCATTAGCTTCGACGTTTTCAACTGCTTCTTCCTTTATGCGGCTCATAACAAGCTCCTGTTATACTGAACACCGTGTTACAACACACGTCGACTTCCTTATCTTGTTATTATTATTCCCACATGACTAGCGAGATTTGGGTAAGTAATGCCTCGGATTGACCGACTTACCACGGAAACGAACTTCAAAATGCAATTTCACCCGAGAACTACCGGAGTCTCCCATACGTCCGATAGTCTCACCTACGTCCACCCATTCTTTTTCCTTCACCAGAATGTCTTCGTTGTGAGCATAGGCAGTAATAAAATCATCGTTATGTTTCAAAATGATTAAATTACCAAACCCGTGTAATGCGCTTCCGACATAAACCACTTTCCCTGCCGCCGCAGCGTTAACTGAATCTCCCCTGCTACCGGCAAAGTCTATTCCTTTATTGCCTTGTTCACGCAACGAGAAATCGGCTATTACTTTCCCCGATGAAGGCCAACGCCAAACAATATTATTATTGCTCGGTAGCACCACTTCAGGCCGCTCAATTCGCTGTCTCGGTTGGCTATTGCTACCCTTATCGGTTTGTTTTGCAACCGTTTTTCTTGTGCTTGTTTTTTGACCATACCCTTTCTGTTTCTTATTAGCAACGGGCGTTTTTATATTATTTTGTGCGTTATCAGAGGCTTTTTTATTCTGTTTAGCACTAGCTGTTCGCTGCGCCTTTCTGGCTGTGGTGGCGCCCCGTTGCGGCGCGCTTTCCAGACTCAATTTTTGTCCCGGATAAATAGTGTAAGGTTTTTGTAAATTATTGATTTGGGCAATATCCTGGACATCCAGATTAGCCCGAAAAGCTATTGAATAAAGTGTTTCTCCGGGCTGAACTTCATACTCTTTTTCGTTAATGGAGTTGGCTTCAAAATCGAGGTAAGTTTTACCAGTATAAAGCTCTTCGACTGGAGCAGGTGCCGACCGACCACTACAAGCCTGCAGTAGAGTTATGGCAAACACCAATAATACAGATTGCTTAATTGCCCCGGACGATACCAACATCATTTATACCAACTGCGCTATTACGTACCCAATAATAACCAGTATTACCAGTGTCCAGCCAATGCGGTCAACATATTCACGGAGTTTTACGCCCATTTCCGGACCACCCGTACGTAACAGCCAGGCCACCAGATAAAAACGCATGCCGCGACTGATAGCCGATGCAATAACAAAAGGAAAAAACGCTATCTGCATAACCCCGGCAGTTACCGTAAATAATTTATAAGGAATAGGAGAAAAACCTGCAATAAACACTATCCAGACGCCCCAGTCCGCAAACCAACCCTGAACAGTAACTAGCTTCGACTCGTAGCCAAGTGCCTCAACCGCTGGCAGAACTAATGATTCATAAGCCCAATAGCCCAGAAAGTAGCCTAAAATTCCGCCTGCTACTGAGGCAACTGTCGTCAGAAACGCTAATCGCCAAGCTCTTTTAGGCTGAGTCATTGCCATTGGCGCCAGCATGACATCGGGTGGAATAGGAAATATCACCGATTCCGCAAAACTCAACAGACCAAGAATAATGTCTGCTCTGGGATGCTGAGTCCAGGATAATACTTTATCGTACAGTGCGGAGAACAGCTTCAAACGACATCTCCCTTAACTAAAGGCACGAAACGCACATCACCAATACGCTGTTGCTCCAGCGAATCACCAAAGCGACGCATAACGACAAGGCTCTGCGATTGGTGCTGCTCGCCGACCGGAATAATCATCACGCCGCCGTCGGCAAGCTGATCGACTAAATCCTGAGGTATGTCGCTGGCCGCGGCGGTAACAATAATGCCGTCGAACGGACCTTTGCTGCGCCAGCCCTTCCAGCCATCACCATGACGCATAGCAACATTATGTAAATCCAGCTGACGCATGCGGCGCTTGGCCTGATACTGCAACGTAGCAATGCGCTCAACACTAAAGACTTTATCAACCAACTGAGCCAGAACCGCCGTCTGATAGCCTGAGCCGGTGCCTATCTCCAGCACATTTTTACAATGATGCTGCATTAATAACTGCGTCATTGTTGCCACCATTAATGGCTGCGAAATTGTCTGCCCATTACCAATGGGCAGCGCCGTATTTTCATAGGCTTTGTGAGCTAACGACTCGGGCATAAACAGATGTCTTGGGGTTTCAGATATCACCCGTAAAACCTCTTTGTTGGTAATACCGAGATCCTCTAATTGTTGAATCAGTCGCTTAACCCGCGACTGCCCATTACTAATCATCATTTTTGTTGTTCTAACCAGTCTGTCAGTGTATCGGTGTGGCGTTGAGCCGTCATATCCAGGCTTAACGGTGTAATTGAGATATAACCTTCATGAATCGCGGTAAAGTCGGTATTAGGCTCATCACTTGCATGATGCCCAATGGGTCCATACCAAAAGATTTCGCTGCCAAAAGGGTCACGGTCGTGAACCATAGTCTCTGCGCGATGCCGACGTCCCAATTTAGTCACCCGGGTACCTTTTAACTTATCGTAGGTCGTGTAAGGCACATTGATATTCAGTACCGTATCAAGCCGCAGCGGATCGTTTTCCATATTTGCGACAATTTCTGCCACGACCCGCCCGGCGGTATCATAGTAGTCGTGTCCACGACCACCCATCGATACTGCAATGGCAGGCAGTCCCATAAAGCGCCCTTCCATCGCGGCCGCCACCGTGCCTGAGTACAACACATCGTCACCCATATTAGGGCTGTCATTAATACCCGACACTACTAAATCTACGTCTTCAGCCATCGGCGAGTTAGTGCCTAAATGAACACAGTCTGTGGGCGTACCATTAACAGAATAGAAACCATTATCCAGCCGACGCACCCGCAAAGGATTATGTAAGGTTAACGAATTACTGGCACCACTGCAGTTGCGGTCCGGAGCTATCACTCGTACATCTGCCACTTCTTTTAAAGCCTGGTACAACGCGAGAATACCCGGCGCATGCACGCCGTCATCATTACTTAATAAAATTTTCATCATCTGGATTCACCACTTAAGTCGACAATTTCATTCAATACGGTTGTTGCATAAGCACCGGACGGAAGCGTAAAGCGAAGCTCTGCGTCCTTGCCCTGCCAACTAATTTCGGGGTTTTCTACGCGCAACAGAATAGTCCGGCGAGCCGCCTCTACGCGCAGCTTTCTGAGCGCCTGTAACCAACTATCGAACGGTTGTAATAAACTTTGTTCAAAGGCGTCGGCTTCCCCTTTCACTAAGGGTTTATTTGTGCTTCCTGCTAGAGGTGCCGTTAAGTAAATATTGTTATTTGCCAGCCGCTGTTTAAGTTCGTCGTCCCATTGCGCTACGGTAAAAACCGACTGCGAGCCTTCCAGCATGACACAATCACCAGTCAAAGTTCCTTCTATACCAAACTGACGTATTCGCTCAGCTACTATCTCGTTGAATAAATAGCTGCGCAGTGCAGACAAATAGAGGCTTCGCTTGCTGCGGCTGATACGCGGGGGGCGGCTAGCCATAAGCCAGCGCTCAGCTTGTGCAACGTTATCTCCGCTGCGGCCAAAGCGCTGTTCGCCAAAATAATTTATTACGCCCTGCTCACTCACACCTTGCCAGAGGTTTTCAAGTGCCTCGCGGGAGCTGACATTAGCTAACCTGATAACGAAGCGGTTCGCACGGTGAAACCCCGTCTTTAATTTCTTGGTTCTGCGTATTACCCGCTCAACCGACATTTCTTCATCGGTTAACTCATTCCAATTGAGCGTTTCTTTGCCGGGTAGTTGAATGGAAAACCATTGCCAGGTCACTGCCTGGCGATCTTTTAATCCGGAATAACTGACATTTCTTTCTGATACTCCGGCAAACCGGGCTATTTTTTCTGCACAAAAATTTGTATTAGCCCCGGTTTTTCTAACCCAAAGCCACTGGTGCTCACCTTCACCGTCATCAATAACATCCAACTGCTCAATAACCTGAAAATCTTCCGGCGTCTGTTTAAATTCGGCCTGCGGTCTGTCGCCTTTATGTAAACGCGGTAAATCAGCCAAAGACACTTGTGAGGGTGCCAACATTAAAATGACTCCATCAGAACCACAGCATGACAGGCAATACCCTCTTCACGCCCCACAAAGCCTAATTTTTCTGTCGTTGTCGCTTTGACATTCACATTGTCGATGCAGGTTTTTAAACACTGGGCAATGCTGGCCCGCATATCGTCAATATGTGGTGCCATTTTCGGAGCCTGAGCTACAATGGTTACGTCAATGTTACCCGTCTTAAACTCTTTTTCCTGACATAGACTTACGGCATGACTCAGCAATTCGGTACTATCCGCCCCGGCATAGCGTTCATCGGTATCAGGAAAGTGCTGGCCAATATCACCTAACGCTAAAGCGCCTAATACCGCGTCGGTGACAGCATGCAGAACAACATCTCCGTCGGAATGAGCGACAAGTCCCTGATGATGCTCAATTTCAACACCACCTAAAATCAAAGGCTTATCAGAGCCCCAACGATGAACGTCATAACCATGACCAACACGGATTTTCATGAACGATGCCCTCTTTAATTTTTATGATCATTATTGTCCGCTAATAACCAGTCGCGAACACATTCAAAATCTTCCGGGTGAGTCACTTTTAAGTTGCGGATAGAGCCAGGAATAAGCGCCGGCTGGAAACCACACCACTGCATAGCAGAAGCTTCATCAGTTAACTGAGGGTTTAATGCCCCCATATGCTCTATGGCTTGTTGTAAACGCTCTGCATTAAAAACTTGTGGTGTCTGTGCCTGCCACAACGCTTCCCGATCAACACTGGATTCTATATGGGTAACGCCGGTTTCATCATTAACAGAGATAACAGCGCGTTTTAAGGAGTCTCTTACCGGAATGGCAAGAATTGCGCCTTGAAGGTCCTTTAATCCGGTATTAATGACCGCTGTTAGTGCCGTTTTAGGTAAGCATGGGCGTGCCGCGTCATGTACCAGCACATGGGTAGCCCCTTGCGAAACAGCAACTTTAACTCCAGCCAATACGGATTCAGCGCGGCTGTTGCCGCCTGTCACAAAATGAACCTTTGTTGGCAGGCTCTTTTTAAGTTCAATAAGGTATTCAGCATTAGAGTCAGAAACCGCAACGAAAACCTGTTCAACCCGCGCATCCTTTAATACGGCTTCGATGCTGTACTCCAGCAAAGTCCGGTTAGCGACCATCAGAAACTGCTTAGGGATGTTAGCCTGCATCCGGCTTCCGCTGCCAGCTGCAGGGATCACAGCCATTAACGAATCAATCTGGCTTTGTGCGTGGCTTTCAGACTCACTTTTCATCTCGCTCACCCGCTCAGGCTATGGATTACGATCAGGTACAAGACGGAAGAAAACTTCATCCTTTTTTACCATCCCTAGTTCGTTACGGGCACGCTCCTCCAGCGCATCCTCCCCTTCGCGCAAATCTTCAATATCTGCGTAAATGAGTTGATTGCGTCTTTCCAGATTTTCATTCGTATTTTTCTGATTGCTGACTTCTTGCTGCAACCGCCAATAATCCGGTAGGCTATTTTTGCCAAACCACAGACGGTATTGTAACGCAAGGAACAAGGCCAACAACACGACCAGAGTCACCCGCATGCTCAGCTCCGTTGTTTTTCCTGTTATCATTATGAAGACTATTGACGTGACTGAAAAGCCGTTTTCAGCATTATAAGACAAAAGAGGTTCATTTGGAGTATTTCGCTGCCGCAATAGTATTTTTCTTCGCAGCTTTGGTTCAGGGGGTAAGCGGTTTTGGCTCCGGTTTGTTAGCCGTCCCAATTCTGGCGCTGTGGTTCCCTATTAGCGTACTTACGCCTGCACTGTCTGTCATTAATATCGTGATTGGCGGCTGGATCTACTGGAAAAACAGAGAGGCGGCTCGCCCATCTCAGTGGAAATGGTTAATTTTTTCAGGCGTCATTGCTTCTCTGGTATCGGGATCTTTGCTGTTAAGCGTAAACGAACAGTTTATTAAACTGATTCTTGGTTTTGTCATACTGGCTGTTGCGCTCGCTTTGGCTAGCGGTAAACAACTCCCTACGGCTGAACATGCGCCCGGACATATTGCGGTAGGTACAGGCTCTGGCTTGCTCAACGGGTTAATGACGTTAGGCGGGCCTCCTATTGTTTTATTTCTGGCCAATGCCCGTATCCCAAAACAACAGTTTCGCGCTACACTCAGTCTGTTTTTCTGCTGCATTGCCATGGCAAACGTCGCGAATTTCTCACGCCAGTCTATTTACGCAGAGCCCCATCTCTATCTGGTACTCGCTTTACTACCTTGTGCGCTTATAGGCGCCAGCGTGGGACAAAGACTTCAACAGCATGTATCAGAACAACGTTTTAGACAATTTACTCTGGCACTAATGATACTTTCGGGACTCAGTGTCGTATTGCAAAGTATTAAATAGTTTTAGTACTCCAGCCAACGGCTCTGGTAAAATTAAATTTATGCTTGAAACCCTGTACGCATTTTTCGATTTGGGTCAATTTTCCCAGTCCCCTATAAATGGCTCCCATAACCCGGGGTTAGTCATACTCTCCTATTGTGTCGCGCTGCTAGCTTCTTATACCGCGATACTCACACTGGAACGTGTACAAATATATCAGGCTAAGGTTGCTCGCTACAGTTGGTTAATTGTCAGCGCAGTTATCTCTGGCGTTGGTGTCTGGAGTATGCATTTTATTGGCATGCTGGCTTTTGAGCTTCACCTGCCCATGAGTCATGGCGTGTTGTTAACGCTTATTTCAGTTGTTCCGGCCATTGTCGGCAGCTTTATAGCAATGAAAATTCAAATGTCTTTGTCATCGGTGCGTGCAACACTCATCGCCGGAACTGTTTTGGGCGCCGGTATTGGCCTGATGCACTATACCGGAATGGCTGCAATGGAAATGTCAGCCCACCTTCGTTATGACCCTCTCTGGTTTGTACTTTCGGTATTTGTCGCCGTATCGTTGGGCATCATAGCTTTATTGGCATATCGCCATTATAAAAAATCGGAAAGAACCAGCTGGTTCAGGCGCAGAAGCGCACAAATTGTTGTTGCCGCCATTATTGCTCTGGCTATTTCTGGTATGCACTATACCGCCATGATAGCAGCCAATTTTTACCCTACCCGGGCACCCGATGCGGTATTCAGCGGCCATGGCAACTGGCTGGCTTACGTTGTCGGAATTGGCTCGTGCTTAACCGCTATAATGGCCATTATAGCCTCTCAGATAGACAGACGCTTGCAACAACAGCAAAAGTTAGCCCAAATGTCTGCAGAGCAACTTTATGAAGTTATTAGTGCCATAGATGACGGCTTGCTGCTATTCGACGAACACAACCGTGTTTTGTTAGCGAATCAGGCATTTACGCGACTTACCGGAGATGACCTGGAACGAATAAAAGGCAGTAAACTCAATATTGAAGACTATATTGAGCGCTCAGATAAGTTACTGGAGGATATTAAGAACTCACTAGCCCGCAGAGTTGCCTGGCAAGGTAAAGTTAATGTAAGAAAACGTTCTGGTACGACTTTCCCTGTTCGCTTAAGTATTTCAGAAGTACGCTATAACCAACAGAAAGAACGACATTTTGTAGCAACGGTCACAGACATTAGTGCAGAAGTTGAATCCAGTGAACGTATTCGTTATCTGGCTTACAACGATGCGTTAACCGGGTTAGCGAACCGCCGCTCTTTGTTGGATCATTTGCAAGATCAGCTCGCAACTTATAAAGAAGCAGGCCAAAACGGCGCGTTAATTCTCTGTGATATCGATAAATTTAAAATACTGAATAACACCCTGGGTTCGGATATGGGTGATTTACTGTTAAAACGCGTGGCAGAAAGGCTGCAAAGTTCGACGAAAGCCAACTCATTCCTGGCGCGTTTGAGCGCGAACGAATTCGCGGTCGTGCTAACCGGACTTGAGCGTGGTAATTCAGTCAATATAAAACAGCAATTGCTGACCCGAATTTATCAATTGCTGGATCAACTGCAACAGCCCTATCAGCTCAACAGCTACACGCACCTTTGCTCCTTTAGCGCAGGCGCCTCCCTGTTTGACGACAGCGAATCAAATGCTGAAACCTTAATGACCCAGTCAGGCCTGGCATTATCTCACTCAAAACGCAAAGGTGCGGGAGAAGTCTCACTGTTTCGTCAGGAGTTTGCTGATGCAGTAAGTAAGCGAGTCAAACTGGAAGAGCAACTGCGTAATGCAATAAAACAGAACGAATTCGAACTTTATCTGCAACCTCAGGTAAATATTGAGTCAAAGCCCACCGGAGCTGAGGCGCTCATCCGCTGGAAACAAAGTGATGGCCGCTTTGTTTCTCCTGCTGACTTCATTCCTTTAGCCGAGGAAACCGGCTTAATTGTTCCTTTAGGGTACTGGATTACTGAGCGTGCCTGCCAAATTCTCCAGCAATGGCAACAGAGCCCTGAAAAAGCAAAGATGCAACTGTCGATTAACGTCAGTGCCAAACAGTTTCAGCAGCCCGAGTTTGTTGAGCAGGTTCAACTTCTGGTAGAGAAGTACGAGATACGGCCTCATCGATTAAAGCTAGAGCTCACTGAGAGTTTGCTGATGGACGACATTTCCAGCGTAACCAATAAAATAAAGCAATTAAAGCGCCTTGGTATTGAGTTCGCGCTGGATGACTTCGGTACGGGTTACTCGTCGCTTTCTTATCTTATGCAAATTCCGTTCGACACCCTGAAAATTGACGTATCTTTCGTACGTAACATGCTGGATAGTATGGAAAAGGCTCAAATTGTTTACACTATTATTCAGCTAGGAGAAAGCCTTAAACTGAATATTGTTGCTGAGGGAGTAGAAACCGAAGAACAGTTTAATTATTTGGCGCGACTAAATTGCGATACCTTTCAAGGTTACCTGTTCAGCAAACCCGTACCTGAGTCTGAATTTCTGGCAGATAAGACAGCCCCATAGCTTAACGTAACTGGCTGTCTTTACTTCCACGCCGGTTAAAACCCGCTTTGTTTGAGTCCTGCTTGTCGAGTTCCGCCTGACATTCCACACACAGACGAACACCAGGAATCGCTTTGCGCCTGGCCTCCGGAATAGGCTCGCCACATTCTTCGCAAAACTCCAGACTTTCCCCGCCGGTAAGTTTGCTGCGTACACGTTTTACTTCATCTTCGGTACTGGCATCAATTTGTTCCTGTACGGCACCATCGTGCGACCAGCCACCCGCCATATACAACTCCTTAGAAAAATGGAGAACACAAACAGACGCTGAGTCTGATACATTAACTATAACGTAAAAATACATTGCTATTCAGGTTTTACCTATAAGAAACGCCTATGAAACTTATTTATACCCATGAAAACAAACTATTAGTGGAAAACGCCCGTAACCTATTACAAATGGAAGGCATTGAAACAGTTATGAAAAATGAGTTTTCCAGTGGCGCCGCTGGTGATTTAGCGCCATTGGATACCTGGCCTGAATTATGGCTTGTTGATGATACTCAACTCGCTGTCGCAAAAACACTGATTGAAAATATGGAAGAACAAGCGAACGGCCCGGACTGGCGTTGCAATAATTGTCAGGAAATTAACGGAGCCGCTTTTGAAGTATGCTGGAGTTGCGGTAGCCCAGCTTAACCAAATCATACGGAACAAAAGGAGACATAAAATGAACGGAAGTGAAACTTATACAATGGCTTATTGGGGCGTACTCATTGCTCTGGTCATTTTGCTGGTTCAATGGGTTATTGCCAGCGGTCAAAAAGCGAAACAACCCGGTGCCGTTCCGGGTAAAATCGACGACTCACTGAGTCATTCATCTTTTGTGTTTCGTGCTCACCGCACGCTAATGAACTCGTTAGAAAACTATCCGCTGATGCTGGGCACAGTATTTCTGGCCTTCTTCATAGGTGTCAGCGCTTTCTGGACAGGGATATTTATCTGGATTTTCGCTATTGCTCGCTTAATTCACATGGTTCTTTACTACGCCATAGCAACGGAGAAAAACCCCAGCCCCCGCAGCTATTTCTTTATGATTGGGCTAGCAGCTAACGTTGCTTTGCTTATTTTGTGCGGTGTCACTCTGGTTTAAAAGCCGTTAAATTTTTTCTGGGCTGATCACACATCAGCCCATTCTCTTAACAGGTTATGAAACACCTTGGTCAGGCGATCAAAGTTTTCAGACTTACCGTTTGCATCAAATTCAGCTTTCAACGATTGTTCTATATCAAAGAGTAGCTCCCTGTAATTCGGCTGTTTAACCAAGCTTTGCACCCAGCCTATCATTGCCAGCCGGGAACCTTTAGTCACCGGATTAACCCGATGCAGGTAATGGCTCGGATACATAAGAATATCCCCCTGCCCAAGCCGCCAGCTCCGCTCACCACTGGCATCCTCAATAACCAGCTCTCCGCCTTCAAAATCCGATAAGGGTGACAAACCCAGCGTAAAAGAAATATCGGTTCTTACCCCGTTCATTAAGGAGTCGTCCATGTGGGTACCGTAGTACTCTCCCTGCTGATATCGGTTTATAGTCACCCGCGCCACCTGCTTTGGCCGCATAACCGATTGCACCAGAGCGTTTTGCTGAAGCCTGTCCAGCAGCACTTGTGTAGCTGCCTCAGACTTTTTACCCGACAGTTGCTGGTTATTTTTTACACCTTTCGCTGCCCAGCCTGCGGTTTTCTTACCATCACTAAACTGCCCGGCATCAAGGCCTGCAACAATACTCTTTACCGTATCTGTATCTACGGCATTGCTAATTTGTAATATCATTATTCCACACTTCTAACTTGCGAATAGTTATCATTTCTGCAAATATACATTAGTTAACTCTCGCAAAAAAGCATACTAAGGTCTTTATATGTTTGAAAAGAAAAAAGTTTGGCTTGGCGTTGGCAGTGTTCTGGCCACCACAGTAGCAGCATCACAGGTAACAGCAGCGCCACTGACTCAACCGGGCGCGGCACCTTCCATGTTCATGGCTGCCCCTATGGCAGAAGGCGAAATGGCCGCTCCTGAAATTGATTTAAACACCAATGACACGGCTTTTCTGGCTCAGCTCGGTTTTATTCGCGGCCATTTATGGGTGGGAATGAAACTGTACGAGCAAGGCCACATTGAAATGGCTAAAACTCACATGAAACACCCGGGTGACGAGCTCTATAGTGGTCTCACTGAAGCATTTGAAGCACGCGGCTTACCCGGATTTGCCGAACCGTTAAATACCCTGGCGGAAAGTGTCATTAATGATAAAAATGAAGGCACGGTCATGAACAACTACAAGGCTCTGCTGGACTCTATCAGCGCTAATGAACCTATAGCTGACATGTCAGCTAAAGACGTCATATTGAGTGTTTCATCAATGCTAATGGTAGCCGCCGACGAGTACGCTATAGGCATTCAAAATGGCGAAGTCACTAATGTTCACGAATATCAAGACGCCATGGGCTTTAAAGAAATTGCGCTTGAACGCTTAAACCGTATTAATGATAAAGAAGCAGAAAAAGCTGAAGAAGCCATTAGCGAAACCCGCAAGGTCATCAGTAACCTTGAAAACCTCTGGCCTACTACTACCCCAGAAGGTGAATTTGAGGGAGATCCTAGTAAAATTTACGGTGCTGCCTCTCGTATTGAACTGGAAGCACGCAGCATTTAATACCTACCAACCTGCATTCGGCTTACTTCTTTTACACATAAAGGAGTAGGCCTGAGTTACCCCTTCATTTCACTCGCAAAAGCTCATTAAAGCAGTATTCTAAAGGCATCTTAAGTCAATTACGAAGGTGTCGTTATGAGCATTCAGTCTCTTTGCAAAATTTCAGTCATTGCCGTGTCATTAGCTGGCTTGTTTATGAGCCAGTCAGCCAACGCAGGCGAAGGCGAAAACGTTTACAAAAAATATTGTCAGGCATGTCATCAACCAAATGGCAAAGGCATGCAGGGCGTATTTCCTCCGCTGGCAGGAAATACAAATATCAAAGATAACCCCGACTACATAGCTAAGACAATTATCAATGGTAAGTCCGGCGCGCTAACCGTTAACGGAACAAATTACAACGGAGCTATGCCGCCCATGGGTTATCTGAAAGACGCCGATATCGCGACCTTAGCTAACTACATCAATACCGATCTTGCAGGCGGCAGTGAGACTATCACAGCCGAAGCCGTTGCCAGTTTGCGTTAAACCTATTTGTTATCAGTTAAAGGAAAAATAATTATGAAAACTCTAAGCTTATCAATTATCAGTGCCTCTCTTCTGGCTGCTATGGCGTCAGCGTCAGCTCCGGTTAATGCGGAAGAGCTCAGCCTTAAGCACGACAGCGAATATGTCATTGATGGTAAAATCTTTGGATTACCAGAAGCTAAAGTCTACCGCGAAGACTACAACGGCCCGGCGGTTGTTGGCGACTATCTGACTCAGGTTCCAAACATAGCGAAACTTGACTACGAAGGTAACAAAACTCATGACATACGCATGGATGTTTTCTCTCAGAAAATAGAAGTAGCACCGGGAGTAACCTATTCGGCCTGGACATTCGGTGGCTCAGTACCCGGCCCGGTATTGCACGTACGTGAAGGTGACCGTGTTATCTTCAAAATGAAAAACCGCTCTGACGAAGAAGTGACTATTACTAAGCCAGTTAAAAATGGTGCTCCATTCATTCAGCAACTGCAGGCCAACGGTTATCAGAATAACCAGCCAGTCGTTAACCCAATGCCCCACTCTATGGACTTTCATAGTGGCACAGTAGCAGCGGAAGACAAATGGCGTACCATTTCTCCGGGTGAAACTATTGAGTTCGAATGGATAGCCAACTACGCGGGTACTTATATGTATCACTGTGGTACTTCCAGCGTACTCATGCACACAGCTATGGGCCAATACGGCGCCGTTGTGGTATCTCCTAAAGATGGCTACCCAACTGACAAAGACGTTGATAAAGAATTCGTTCTGGTTCAGTCAGAGCACTATTTGGAAGAAGCCTCAGAAGGTAACTACATCTATAACCACGGTGCAGCTTTAGACCGCCAGCCAAGTCATGTGACCTTTAACGGACATGTTGCAGCACTTAGCGACAACCCTTTACGAGCGAACGAAGGTGACCGTGTGCGCTTACATGTTTTAAACGCAGGTCCTTCAGGCACTTCCAGCTTCCACGTAATTGGTGCGATTTTCGACCGCGTCTGGTACGAAGGTGATCCGCGTAACGAATGGTATGGCATGCAAACCGTGCTGCTGGGTGCCAGTAACAGCGCAACCATTGAATTTATTGTTCCGGAAGAAGGCATCTATAAGTTGGTCGATCACGAATTTGCTGATGCAGAGCGTGGCGCAGCTGGTGCATTAATTGCCGGTCCGCGTAAAGAGAAATAAGGGGAAACTTATGGTTAAGTGGCTTGGAGTTGCAGGTGTTTTATTGTCACCCTTAGTGCTCGCTGATCCAGTTCTGATCAATGGTGGTACTTTCGAACCTCCGGTCTTACTGGACAAAGAGCGCCTCAGTATAGAAATGGAAAGTTTCATGCTGGACGCAACCCCTGTCACTAACCAAGAGTTTCTGGAATTTGTCATTGAACAACCTCAGTGGCAGCGAGACAACATCGCTGCCCTATTCCATGATGGAAATTACCTGAAGCATTGGGATGATAATACTGGATTTGCTAAAGGCAAAGACAACGAACCCGTCACTTATGTATCCTGGTTTGCCGCACGCGAATACTGCTCCGCACAAGGTGGCCGTTTGCCTGGTCTTAACGAGTGGGAGTATGCGTCGGTCAAATATCGGCAACAGCAGAACATCAGCGACGATGATTATGCCCGTAACCTGTTTGCCTGGTACAGCCAGCCACACAGTGCGAAACAACAAACCGTCGACCCAAATGCTGAGCAATTGATGCACATGCACGACCGTGTCAACGAATGGGTAGACGACTATCAATTATTATTAACCAACGGCGATGACGTCGATTTGCTCTCCGGCTCATGTGGCGACGGAGCGCGCTTTATGTCGAGTTTTAGTAACGCCAATTACGCCACATTTTTCCGTTATCAGTCACGCAGTGATTACGCCCCGCAAAGTGCGACCAGCACTATGGGTTTTCGTTGCGCATACGACCTGGAGAACGACCATGAATAAATTGCTAAAATTGACCGCCCTGGCCTCTTTGATCTTTGCTGTCCAGTCTTTTGCGCAGGATCACTCGCATCACAATATGCACAAGAATCAGACAGCTAACGACCACAGCAATCATACGGCAATGAACGCAGCAGAGGTCTCTCACTCCGAGTCGGTATACCAGATAGATGCTACCTGGAACACGCATAAGAATAGCCAACTCAAGCTTTCAGAACTTGAAGGTCATCCCGTTATTCTTTCCATGATTTATGGCAGTTGCACCACCGCCTGCCCAGTGTTGGTCCATGACGTAAAACGTTTATACAGCAAGCTGGACGAAGACACTAAACAGCAAGTTAAGCTCGTTATGGTGAGTTTTGACACCGATCGCGATACACCCGAGGCACTCGCTGACTATGTTAAGCAGTATCAACTTAACAATGACAACTGGCTGTTTCTGAACGGTTCGGAGCAGGATATCAGAACCTTAGCTACAGTACTTGGCGTGAGGTATCGACAGCGTCCGGACGGTGATTTTGATCACAGCAATTTGATCACTATTCTCGATAAACAAGGGCTTATTGTTGAACGCATAGAAGGCCTAAGCCAGCCAATGGAGAAGCCAGCTAACGTTGTCGCTAAACTGGTTAACGATTAACAGCGGTTGCATTCGCTCTAAGATTTTGTTCCACTAAAAAGGAATCTTGTCGGAGTGCCGGTAGCTTTCTTAATGAAGTTACCGGCTGAGACCGCAATTGCGGGATCCGTTGAACCTGATCAGGCTAATACCTGCGAAGGGAACAAGAGAGCATCAGCATGACACGACCGTTGTTTCTGCGCTGATGTTCCTTTCAACACTCCTGACAAGCATCTCTAACATCAACAAAATGAGAGAATGCTATGTCAACTGCACCATCGAATAACCGTTTAAACCGCCAACAGGCTGAATCCTTCTTATCATCACTATCCGGGCATTATTACCCTAATTCCAGCCGTGAATTTATTTCAGGCAGCAACAAAGACATCCAGGTCCCCTTTCGTCGCATTCACCTTAGCGAAACCCTGCACCAGCCCACACCGGACGTGAAGTTACCACCGAACGAGCCGGTGGACGTGTATGATACGTCCAGCGTCTACGGTGACCCGGAAGCTGCAATTGACGTAAAAGTGGGTTTGAAAAAGGTTCGTGAGAACTGGATTCAGGATCGCCATAGCGAGAATCAGCAATATAATCAAGGCATTACGCAGTTAGCTTACGCAAGGCGCGGCGTGATCACCCCTGAGATGGAGTTCATTGCACTGCGCGAGAATATGGGTCGGGAGCACCTTGAAAACCCCATAACGCCGGAATTTGTGCGCGACGAAGTCGCCAGTGGACGCGCGATTATTCCCGTTAATACCCACCACCCCGAATCAGAACCAATGATTATTGGCCGCAACTTTTTGGTTAAAGTGAATGCCAACATTGGTAACTCATCGGTTAGTTCGTCTATTGAAGAAGAAGTCGAAAAGCTGGTATGGGCGACTCGCTGGGGCGCTGATACCGTAATGGACTTATCTACCGGCCGTAATATTCACCAAACCCGGGAATGGATCTTACGCAACAGTCCAGTGCCTATTGGTACTGTGCCTATTTATCAGGCTTTAGAACGGGTCAATGGCGTTGCTGAGGATCTGAGCTGGCCAGTATTTAAAGACGTACTGCTGGAACAGGCTGAGCAAGGTGTGGACTATTTTACGATTCACGCCGGCGTACTGCACGACTTCATTAAACTGACTGCAAAGCGAGTTACCGGCATAGTCTCCCGTGGCGGTTCGATAATGGCGAAATGGTGCATGGCGCACCAGCAAGAAAGTTTTCTTTATCAGCACTTCCGCGATATCTGCAAAATTTGTGCGAAATATGATGTGTCGCTGTCTTTAGGTGACGGCCTGCGCCCCGGTTCCATTGCCGACGCCAACGATGAAGCTCAGTTTGCTGAACTGAGAGTACTCGGCGAATTGACTCAAATTGCCTGGGAGTACGATGTACAGGTGATGATAGAAGGCCCCGGCCATGTGCCCATGCATAAAATTCAGGAAAATATGGATGAGCAGTTAAAGCACTGTCACGGCGCGCCGTTCTACACCTTAGGGCCGCTAACCACCGATATAGCACCCGGTTACGACCACATTACCTCAGGTATTGGTGCTGCCATGATTGGCGCGTTTGGCTGCGCCATGCTCTGCTATGTTACCCCGAAGGAACACTTAGGCTTGCCTAACAAGGAAGATGTAAAACAGGGGATGATCGCTTACAAAATAGCGGCTCATGCGGCCGATTTAGCCAAAGGACACCCAGGCGCTCAGGCGAGGGATGACGCTATGTCAAAAGCCCGCTTCGAATTCCGCTGGGAGGATCAGTTTAACCTGGCGTTGGACCCGGTTACAGCTCGCAGCTATCACGATGAAACACTGCCTCAGGATTCGAACAAAACCGCGCAGTTTTGCTCCATGTGCGGTCCTAAGTTCTGCTCCATGAAAATTTCTCACGAGGTACGTCAGTACAACCCGGACACTCGCATTGATGTAAAAGTGAAAGACGCGGCGACCGAAGGAGTAGAATGATGTCGGTACCTGTCGTATGGACCCTCGCAGGTTCTGACAGCGGCGGTGGCGCAGGCATTCAGGCGGACTTGCACACGTTCCGTAGTCTGAACCTGCATGGCTGCAGTGTCATAAGCACAATTACCGCCCAAAACTCTGTTGCAACCACCGGGTTATTCCCGTTAGCTGCTGACGCCGTTCGTCAGCAGTTGGAATGCCTGCAACAGGACATGCCGCCTGCTGCGATAAAAATTGGGTTGCTTAGTAATGTGCAACAGCTTCAGTGTGTGGCTGACTTTTTAAAGCAATGGTCTGATCCCCTTCCCCAGCCTTTCGTGGTCTGGGATCCGGTGGTTGTCAGCACTCAGCAGGATCGCCTGTCGGAGCTCAAGCCTCAACATTGCGCGGAGTTATTCCCGCTGGTTGATATTATGACACCGAATTTGGATGAACTCAGTTGGTTGAGCGGATTAGAGGTTACTGATGAGGACTCAATGTATCGCGCTGCAGAACAACTCTTTCAGGCCGGACTGTCCCGAATTCTGGTAACAGGCACCGATTTTGGTCGCGCCGATGAAATCTCTGACTATTACCTTAGCTCCGATGGACATACCCAGTACATTCAGCAGAAGTTGAGAACAAAACACAGCCACGGAACAGGCTGCACCTTGTCTTCAGCCATTGCCGCGGCGTTAGCACATGACTATCCACTTGAGGACGCCATAACAGTCGCTAATGCCTACGTGCATCAGGGCCTGATTGAGGCGAAAGGTATAGGCAGAGGACCAGGCCCTGTTGCTCATACACACTGGCCACAGCAAATTGACCATTTTCCAAAGATTAATACGCCGGAGTTGCCCTGTGTTGACCTCCAGTTTCCCAGTCTAGACCAGGAACCCGGATTGTATCCGGTAGTGGATTCTTACGAGTGGATAGAAAAGCTCTTAAAACTGGGCATTAAGACACTGCAACTGCGTATTAAAGATCCTGATGCTCCTCAGTTGGAAACCGCTATTAAAAAAAGCATTCAGCTGGCAGAGAAATATTCAGCGCAGTTGTTTATTAATGACCACTGGCAACTGGCTATTAAGCACAACGCTTATGGCGTGCATTTAGGTCAGGAAGACTTAACCGAGGCTAACCTTCACGCTATTCAGCAAGCAGGGTTGAGGTTGGGCATTTCCACTCACAGCTACACCGAGTTATTAATTGCTCAAGCGTACACGCCATCTTACATCGCGTTAGGTCATATTTTCCCAACTCAAACCAAGACTATGCCATCCAAACCGCAAGGGCTGCAGCGACTACGCCGCTATGCCGCGTTATTAGCGCCAACGAACATACCGACAGTCGCTATTGGGGGTATTTCTTTAAAGCGCGTAGCTGCCGTAAAAGCTACCGGAATTAACGGCATAGCGGTTGTTAGCGCTATTACTGCTACGAGCGACGTCGAGCAGGCTGTTCGTCAGTTACTGACTGCAATGGAAGCTGAAGTTAAAGCCGAAGTTAAGGAAGAAAGCGAGGTTGCCTATGCTAAGTAATGAGCAACTTCTGCGTTACAGCAGCAACATACTGATGAAAGAAATTGGCGAAACCGGACAACAGCGTTTGCTCAAAAGTCATGTGCTGATTATTGGCTTGGGTGGTCTCGGTTGTCCTGCCAGCCAATATCTGGCGTCATCGGGCGTTGGCCAAATCACACTGGTCGATCACGACACAATAAGTCTCAGCAACTTACAGCGCCAAACACTCTATTCCAGCGACGATATTGGTTTGTCCAAGGCGTGGCAAGCTGGTCATTCTTTGTCGCGGTTAAACCCGGACATTCGTATCACCGCTATTGAAGAAAAGGCCTATGAAGGCAATCTGGACGCGCTCGCCGAACAAGCCGATTTAGTCCTCGACTGCACCGACAATCGCGAGACCCGGTACCTGATCAACCAAAGCTGCTACCGCCTGAACACCCCGCTCATTTCTGCTGCGGCGC
>TARA_R100001369_G_scaffold2859_1_pt1 | contig 97373 bp, 86 predicted proteins | sample TARA_R100001369 | Tara Oceans TARA_R100001369 (sample SAMEA2621528) | marine metagenome | biome: marine biome (ENVO:00000447); feature: surface water layer (ENVO:00002042); material: "saline water (ENVO:00002010), including plankton (ENVO:xxxxxxxx)" | depth 5 m
AGGGTCTGCGCTCATTCGTAGAACCATATTGTTCTAGTTTTACCTCATTTGGAACTGTGTTTGCAACTGCTTTAAAATAATCTACAACTTGATGGTGGCGACTAAATTGAGTACCAATTTCATAACCTAAAAAGTCATTTGGTGATTGAATATTTTGAGCAAACGTTAAGTTTAGAAAACTTAATCCGACTAGAAGGATAACTAATAATTTACGCATTTAAATAATTTTTGGTTGAGTGCTAGTAAAGATACATAGCACATGCGAATTAACTAAAAATTAGTAATTAAAATATTGAAGTATCTTATATTTATGCCATAATTAACATTTGTATGCCAACTGACTGTATTAACTTCAGAGAAACTAACTACTTCTCAAACTTTATATGTGATTATTTAGATCAGAAATCAGATTTACATAATTTGTATAATAGGTTTCCATTAATAGAGAATTTTAAAGCTCAGATTGAAGAAAAATCTAAGTCATTTAATAATCAAGGCAGGCAAATTTTAGTCAATGTTCTTAAAGAACAATACAAGTCTAGCCATATTTCAGAATTAACTTTAGAGCATATTGAAAGTTTAGCTTCTCAAAAGACATTTACAGTTACGACAGGGCATCAGCTCAATTTATTTACTGGTCCATTGTATTTTCTATACAAAATCATATCCACTATAAACCTTACAAAAGCGCTTAAGATAAAACATCCAGAGTATAATTTTGTTCCTGTTTATTGGATGGCTTCCGAAGATCATGATTTTGAAGAGATTAATTATTTCAACTTCAAAGGGAAAAAGATACAATGGAATTCGAAACAAACAGGAGCCGTCGGTCATTTTAATACAGATGGTTTAGATGCTGTTTTTGAGATTGTTTCGGCTGAATTCGGATTAGGGAAAAATGCAGAACAATTAAACTATTGGTTTAAAAATGCTTATTTGAATCATAATAACTTAGCTGATGCCACACGTTATTTAGCAAACGAATTATTTGGTGAGCATGGTTTAGTGATTTTAGATTCTGACCATAAAGACTTAAAACGTTTATTTATTCCTAATATTAAAAAGGAAGTTATTGAGCAAACTGCTTTTAAACATGTTTCTGAAACTAATAAAAAGCTTGAAGATTTAGGTCTAAAAGTTCAAGTAAACCCAAGAGAGATTAACTTCTTTTATATTAAGGATGATTTACGAGAGCGTATTGTTGAGGTTGACGGAGTCTATTCTGTTTTAGATTCTGATATGAGTTGGACTGAAACTGAATTGTTAAAACATCTGAATGACTATCCTGAGCGTTTCTCACCAAACGTGATCATGCGACCTTTATATCAAGAAGTTATTTTGCCTAATCTCTGTTACATTGGTGGAGGCGGAGAGATGATTTACTGGTTACAATTAAAATCTAATTTTGAAACTCAAAATGTGACGTTTCCTATGCTTTTGCTAAGAAATTCCGCTTTAGTGAAAACTAAAAAGCAAGCAGGTAAATTAGAGAAGCTACAAATTTCTAATCACGACTTATTTTTAAATCGAAATTCTTTCATAAATAAAAAAGTTAGAAAAATTTCAAACATAGATGTTGATTTTTCTGATCAAATTAAATACTTGGAGAAACAATTCAAAAACTTATATCAACTTGCCGAGCAAACAGATAAATCTTTTATTGGAGCGGTAAAAGCACAAGAAGTCAAACAAATAAAAGGTTTAGAACATCTTGAAAAACGTTTGTTAAAAGCCCAAAAAAGAAATTTAGCAGACGAGATTAGTCGTTGTACAGAATTGCAAGAAGAATTGTTTCCTGGTCAGAGTTTACAAGAGCGAAATACTAATTTTTCGGAGTTGTATTTAGAATATGGTGAGGAATTAATTCCAGAGTTATTAAAATCATTAGAGCCTTTAAAAGGAGTATTTTTAATATTAAATCTAGAGTAATTCATGCATAAAATAGATATTGAGCTTATTGAAATGACACTAGATGTTATGAAATATGTTATTGGTAGAGTTTCTGAAACTGAACATCAAATAGGTAAGCCAAAAAAAGCAGAGGAATTAAAAGCGATTGTAGGTGAAACGATAACAGCTAAAGGTGTTGGTGGTGAATATGCTTTTAACTTATGGAAGGAGCATTTATCTAAAGCTAACGTACCAGTAGATCATCCAAGAAACTTAGCATTTGTGCCAGCATCACCAACAAGAGCAGCTATAATGTTCGATTTAATAACATCGGCTTCGAGTATTCATGGTGCGTATTGGATGGAAGGTGCAGGTGGTATTTTTTGTGAAAATGAGGCTATGCGATGGATTGTTTCATTAACAGGTTTACCAAAGGGTGCTTTTGGTGTATTTACCAGTGGTGGTACTGCTGCAAATTTATCTGCTATTGTTACTGCAAGAGAGTATTGGAGAGAAAATCCGGAATATAAGCGAAAAAAGGGATTGATTATTACCTCAACTGGTGCGCACTCTTCAGTAAAAGCTATGGCAAAAGTAGCAGATGTCGATATTTTATTAGTAGAATCTGAAGAACGTTTAGAAGGTAAAGACCTTCAAAAAACAATAGACAGCCTTACTGAGCATCAGCGTAAATGTTTGTTCGCTGTTGTGGCCACAGGCGGCACTACAAATGCAGGAATTATTGATGATTTAGATGGTGTTGCAAATATTTGTGAAAAAGAGAATCTATGGTTTCATGTCGATGCAGCTTATGGAGGAGGAGCTTTAGCTGCGGATTCTGTACGTCATTTATTTATTGGTATTGAAAAAGCGGATAGTATAACAATAGATCCTCATAAATGGATGTTTTCACCATATGATTGTGGTGCGGTGATTTATAAAAATCCAGAACTTGCAAAAAAAGCGCATTCACAACAAGGCTCTTATCTCGATATTTTTAAAGATGAAGGTGCGCATGGCTTTAATCCTAGCGATTATCAAATACAGTTAACACGTCGTGTTCGTGGTTTACCTTTATGGTTTTCGTTAGCAACCCACGGAACAGATCGCTTTAAAGAAGCTATAGAAAGAGGTCTTGAGCTTGCACAAATTGCTGGTAAAATGATTGAAGCACATCCAGATTTAGAATTGGTACGAGCACCAAGTTTATCTTGTGTTTTGTTTAGAAGACTAGGATGGGAAAATAAAGATTATACAGAATGGACTTACGAAAACCACCGAAAGGGATTTGCTTTAGTCACACCAACTAAATGGAATAATGGAGAGCGATTTGAAGCTGTTTCTCGTTTTTGTTTTATAAATCCTGATACGACGGAAAATGATATTCGATTGATTTTGGATACTATGATTTAATCATTATCCTTTAGTTACAGAGTTGTACTTAATCCTTTAAAAAGGGCATCATAAAATAGAGCTAATACGAAAGGGAAACAATTCTAAAATTTAGAGTGTTTACAAGTCCTTTAAAATGTTAAGAAAATATTCAAAAAATCGTAAAGCGTAAATCTTCAATATGAAATCTATTGTTATTTTTGCATATGCAACATAACAAAGTCCTAATATTAGATTTCGGATCGCAATACACACAGCTTATTGCGCGTCGCGTTAGAGAATTAAATATCTATTGCGAAATTCACCCATTCAATAAAATCCCTAACGATTCAGAGACCTTTAAAGCGGTTATCTTATCCGGTAGTCCAAACTCTGTAAGAGGTGAAGATGTTTTGCATCCAGACCTTAAAGGTATTAGGGGTAGAAAGCCACTTTTAGCAGTTTGCTATGGAGCACAATATTTAGCACATTTTGCTGGAGGAGAAGTTTCTGAATCTAACACTAGAGAATACGGAAGAGCGCATTTAAACTTTATTAAAGATAATGAGGGTTTCTTTACAGGGATTTCTAAGGGAAGTCAAGTTTGGATGAGTCATAGTGATACCATTAAAAAATTACCTTCAAACGGTGTTTTATTAGCAAGCACACACGATGTAGAAAATGCGGCTTATAAAATTGAAGGCGAGACTACTTATGCCATTCAGTTTCACCCAGAAGTATATCATACTACTGATGGAAAACAATTATTAGAAAATTTTTTAGTTCATATAGCAGAAGTAGCACAAGACTGGACACCACAATCTTTTGTAGAAGAAACCGTTGATGGTTTAAAAGCGCAATTAGGTAATGATAAAGTTGTTCTTGGTTTATCTGGTGGAGTAGATTCTTCAGTTGCAGCAATGTTATTACATAAAGCCATTGGTGAGAATTTGTATTGCATCTTTGTAAATAACGGCTTATTAAGAAAAAATGAATTTACAGAAGTATTAAAACAGTACGAAGGTATGGGCTTTAATGTAAAAGGTGTAGATGCTTCGGCACGCTTTTTGGATGCCTTAAAAGGATTGAGTGATCCTGAGCTTAAACGTAAAGCCATAGGGAAAACGTTCATTGAAGTTTTTGATGATGAAGCACATCTTATAGAAGATGTAAAATGGTTGGCACAAGGCACCATTTATCCAGATGTTATAGAAAGTGTTTCGGCGACTGGTGGACCAAGTGCAACAATTAAAAGTCATCACAATGTTGGTGGTTTACCCGACTATATGAAATTGAAAATAGTTGAGCCTTTAAGAACATTATTTAAAGATGAGGTAAGACGTGTTGGTGCGTCTATGGATATGGAGAAAGAATTATTAGGAAGACATCCTTTTCCTGGACCTGGTTTAGCAATTCGAATTCTTGGAGATCTAACAGAGGAGAAAGTACGTATATTACAAGAGGTAGATGCTGTTTTTATTAATAATCTACGCTCTTGGAATTTATACGACAAAGTATGGCAAGCAGGAGCAATTTTGTTGCCAGTAAATAGTGTAGGTGTAATGGGAGATGAAAGAACCTATGAGAAATGTGTTGCATTGAGAGCTGTTGAAAGTACAGATGGTATGACAGCAGATTGGGTGAATTTACCATATGAATTTTTACAAAAAACCTCTAATGAAATTATAAATAAAGTAAAAGGTGTGAATAGAGTTGTTTATGATATCAGTTCTAAGCCACCTGCTACTATTGAGTGGGAATAACAAAATAAGTAAGTCGAGTTTAGTCGCGGTTTGCAGTAAAATATAATACATGAGAAATATTTTAATCATCATCTTAATTGCTTTTTCAACGGCTCTTAGTGCTCAAAACTACAAAGAGCACAAGATTAAAGCTGGTGAAACTATAGAAAGTGTTGCAAAGCAATACCTCGTAACTCCTTCTGATATCTATGCTTTAAATCCTGATGCAAAAACTAAATTTCAACTAAATACTGTTTTATTAATTCCAATTTCTAAAGTTAAAAACGAAGCTATTGATGAAGAAAAACGAGATCTAATTGGTTATAAAACACACAAAGTAAGACGCAAGGAAACGTTGTATAGTTTATCTAAAAAGTACAATATCTCTGAAGAGGATATCAAAAAAGCCAATCGTTTTTTGTATTCTGAAAATCTAAAAAAAGGCAATAAAATTAAAATCCCAAAATTTAGAACTGTACTTTATAAAAAGAGTTTTATTAATACTTTAAAAAAATATACAGTACAGCCTAAAGAGGGGAAGTGGAGAATTGCTTACAAGTTTGAAATTACTGTTGCGGAACTAGAAGGATTGAATCCTTTAATGAAAGATATGATACAACCAGGTGATGTATTAAATGTTCCAAACATTTCAGATGATGAAGAAAAATTAACGACAGATATTTACAATTATTACGAGGTATTACCTAAAGAAGGCTTTTATAGACTAAAAGTGAAATTGGGTTTAACCCAAGATCAATTAGAAGATTTAAATCCAGAAATTAAGGTAGATGGATTAAAGGAAGGTATGATTCTTAAAATACCAGCAGAAATTAATGTGGCAGGTCGTTTTGAAAATGTAGAAACTACAAGCTTACTATCTGGTATAACTAATTTCAAAACTAAGAAAATAGCATTAATGTTACCATATCGTTTACATAGAATTGATACAGATTCTATTGAAGAAACAAAGGAAATGATAAAAACTAGCGCTTTACTTTCTGCGGTTTTAGATTTTCATGTTGGTCTAACGATGGCTTTAGATTCTGCAAAACAATTAGGGATTTCAACAGACTTAAAGGTTTTTGACACCCAACGCAGAATTTCTACAATAAATACGTTATTAGATGATAATGATTTTTCTGATTATGATGCTGTTATAGGGCCAATGAAAGAAGATTGTTTTGATAGAGTAGCTTCTAGGTTAAAGGGCGATAGAGTACCTGTAATAGCAGCTATGACAATGCCAAAAGAAGTGTATGCTAATGTCTTTCAGACCATACCAGAGAATAAATTATTACAAAAAGCCATGCTAGATTTTGTGAAAGCAGACAGTACAAAAACTAAAGTAGTGGTTATAGCAGATCAGGCAAATCGTACTAAAAGCGAGATGTTAAAAAGAGAATTCCCAGGAGCAAAACTTATCTATTCAAGAAAAAATAAAGAAGGTGGCGATGGTTATTATTTATATCCTCAAGATTTAGAAAATGTCTTTTCAGCAGGTAAAACTATTGTGTTTTTAGAAACCAATAATAATAATTTAGCATCAAGTGCTATAAGTATGATTAATGGGATATCTGTAGAAAAAACAGAAATAGTTTTGGTGACTTTAGATAAAAATAAAGCCTTCGAGGGTAAAAATATTGATAATAATGACCTGTCTAATTTAAAGTTTCATTATGCATCTGTAAATAGGGATGTTGATGAAACACAATCAAATGGTTTTGTTGAGAATTATAGAAAAATATATGGTGTTTCACCAAGTAAATTTGCAGTACGTGGTTTTGATGTTACATTAGATCTTTTAATGCGTCTCGCCTCAAAAGATAATTTGTATGAAGCCTCTGGTAATGATATAGAAACGGAGTACATAGAAAATAAATTTAGATACAATAAGTCTTTATTTGGGGGTTATGTAAATGAAGCCTTTTATATTGTAAAGTACGATGATTTAAGAATTGTAAAAGCAAATTAAAATGACATCTAAAGTAACCTACTTAGGCAATCTAAGAACGGAAAGTATTCATACTAAGTCTAGTAATTCTTTCATCACTGATGCGCCAATAGATAATAACGGTAAAGGCGAAGCGTTTTCTCCTACAGATACTGTGGCTTCAGGTTTAGCAAGTTGTATGCTAACTGTTATGGGGATTAAAGCAAATGCAATGGATGTAGATATGTCTAGTACAACGGCAGAGGTTACAAAAACAATGCAGAGTAATCCAAGACGTATTTCTAAAATTGAAGTTGTAATTAATTTACCATTCGATGCAGACACCAAGACTCAGAAAATCTTAGAGCAGACAGCTAATACGTGTCCAGTACATTATAGTTTACACCCAGATATTGAAAAAGTGGTTACTTTTAATTGGCAATAAATGCAAATAAAACATATCATATTTATTTTAGTTTTTCTTTTTATTGGTAAGGATTCCGATGACGAAACCATGGCATGGCAGGAGTCTCGTAAACTAACGTGGTCAGATTTTAAGGCAAGTCCTAATGGAGAGTCTGATGCAGTGGCATTAACGGCATCTGGTATTACCTTTGGCTATTCAGTTAAAACAGCTGGTAGAAGGATTACTGATTTTTCTACTTCAGTAGAAGCGCATTTCTACCCAAATAAATCTTGGTATTTTAAAAACAGAGGTACTGACTATATTTTAGCACACGAGCAATTACATTTTGATATTACAGAGCTTTATGTACGTATGTTTAGAGAGCAGTTGACCAAGTTACAAGTCAACCAAAATGTAAAAGAGCAAATGCAACGTTTGCATAAAAAAATTAACGTAGCTGTAGACGAAACTCAAAAACGTTACGACGCTCAGAGTAATCACTCAATAAACGCTAAGGCACAAAAGCAATGGGAAGTTTTTATAGCAAAAGAACTTAAGAATCTAGACCAGTACAAATCTAATTAGTTTGGAAGGCAGTAAAGAAGCACTTATTGAGTTAGCACATTACAAAATGCCTTTTGGTAAATATAAAGACAGATACCTTGTTGATGTCCCAGAGTATTACTACGTATGGTATAGACAAAAGGGCTTTCCCAAAGGGAAATTGGGTAATATGATGATGCAAATGCACGACATTAAAATTAATGGACTAGAGGAATTAATATATAATATTAAGCGGAATTTTAGGAAGTGAGTTTATGGTGTTTTGTTTGATTATTCTTTAATATAAAACTGTTTCAATGTTTTATATCTAACTAAAAAAGTCAAGCACTCAAATTTTCAATACATTGCTCTCTTAATAACCAAAGTTCATTAAAAGTAAAATGAATGTTATTGTCTATAATCCACCTCTTCATATAGTTTTTATGGAAATTAACTTTGAATTCTGCTACCTGATGAGGTTGTATTTCTTTCTCAAATAAAATAGCATCTTTTAACCTACCAAAATCTGAGCTAGAAGTTGTAAAATCTAAACGTTCATTGTTAATTAATAGATAGCAATGTGCTTCTGGTATAAATTCAATATTATTTTTAATTAAGACGTTTCCTATTTTAGGTGTATTAATATGATTCATCTTATACATACCAAGAATTAGTTTTACATCTGGTATTGTGTTTAAATCAGCTATTGCTTTTAACAAAGCATGTTTAGAGCTACAGGTTCCTTTTTGTTGCTGTAAAACTAAGGATAGGTCATTTCTAGTTTTGTTTCGTCCGTAAGGTAGATTTTTAACAAAGCTTGTAAGCTCATTCCATTGCGAAATATTATAGCTTTTCGCAAGTTTTGTGAGTTTGTCATTAGATGATAATACAACGTTTTCTTTAAACATTAAAAAGGTAATTTATCTGTAAGACTTGTTTTTATCTTTAAAGTGTAATAAATAACTATAAAAGCAAATAACAACTATTCAGTACCATAGACGCAATAGTTTGTAACGCTAAATATAGCATCCATGTTTAGGCTACTTATGTATTCTGACCTAGATAAATCATCATAAAGTAATTTAAACTTTTTATCAGATAAATTAGGGACTAAAGGTTCGGAAATAAAAGCTACAACGGATAGTAAAAACAAACCAAATAGTTGGAAATTTAGAGTTCTCAAAATTCCATTTTTTTAATTTTTTATTTAAGAATACGATTAGTATTAGACCAAAAAGTAGTGTAGTTATAAAGCTAAAAACAGGCAAGTAATACTTAAAATAAATTAATGAAAAACGATCAGAGAATCCATACAAAAGGTGTTGATTTTTAAGAACTTCAATCAATACATGTGCTACTTTTAAAAAAGTAAATCCTAATAGCGTCCACAGCACTATTTTAAATACTGATTTAGTTGGCTTCATCTTTTAATATTAATCTTACTTAATGCGCAAGAGCTGCACAAAGATATTAAATAATCAAAACTTAAGTTTTAAAGTATACGCAATAGGTTCTTTTTTTCTAGTTTATAAGATTTAAACACTGTAAATACAAAAGATTAAACCATAGAAAAATAACATATTAACAAACCGTAAACAATTCTCTTAATACTCGTTTTATTTTGTAAATTTGCCTGCGTTTAACAACGCATCATGACCACAACCCCTAAGTATATTTTTGTAACAGGCGGAGTGTCTTCTTCTCTTGGAAAAGGCATTATTGCAGCATCTTTAGCTAAACTCTTGCAATCGCAAGGTTACAGAACTACCATTCAGAAATTAGACCCTTACATAAACATAGATCCAGGGACTTTAAACCCTTATGAGCATGGCGAATGTTATGTTACAGATGATGGAGCAGAAACAGATCTAGATTTAGGTCACTACGAGCGCTTTTTAAATGTACCAACGTCTCAGGCAAATAATGTAACTACAGGTAAAATTTATCAAAGTGTTATTGATAAGGAAAGGCGTGGTGAGTTTTTAGGGAGAACAGTACAAGTTATTCCCCATATTACAGACGAAATAAAACATAGAATACAAATACTTGGTAATTCTGGTGACTACGATATTGTACTAACAGAAATTGGTGGTACAGTTGGTGATATTGAGTCATTACCTTACATTGAAGCTGTTCGTCAGCTACAGTGGGATTTAGGCGATAATAACGCTTTAGTTATTCACTTAACTTTGGTGCCATATTTATCAGCTGCAGGTGAATTAAAAACAAAACCAACCCAACATAGTGTAAAGACCTTGATGGAAAGTGGTGTACACGCAGATATTTTGGTATGTAGAACTGAGCACGAATTAAACGATGGACTAAAAGCTAAATTAGCACGTTTTTGTAATGTGAAGCAAGAGGCTGTAATTCAGTCAATAGATGCGTCCACAATATACGATGTACCTAATTTAATGCTAGAAGAAGGCTTAGATAAAGTTGTTTTAGATAAGTTGAAATTAAAAAGTGATGTGCCAGACCTTAACCGTTGGAACGAATTTCTAAAACGTCACAAAAACCCTAAAAGTGAAGTTACTATAGGTCTTATTGGTAAGTATGTAGAATTACAAGATTCTTATAAATCTATTTTAGAATCTTTTATACATGCAGGTGCAGAAAATGAAGTAAAAGTTAATGTAGAATCTATACATTCAGAATATTTAAATTCAGAGAATATTGAATTTAAGCTTGGCCATTTAGATGCTGTTTTAGTAGCTCCGGGTTTCGGTGAGCGTGGTATTGAAGGGAAAATAGAAGCAGTGCGCTATGTACGTGAAAATAATATTCCATTTTTAGGCATCTGTTTAGGAATGCAAATGGCTGTTATAGAATATGCCAGAAACGTGCTTAAGTTAGAAGATGCTAATTCTATTGAGATGGACGAGTCTACAACACACCCAGTAATTAACTTAATGGAGTCGCAAAAAAATGTGGTTAATAAAGGTGGTACAATGCGTTTAGGTGCTTGGGATTGTAAAGTCCTAGAAAATAGCATTGCTTATGACGTTTATGGGCAATCTGACATAAAAGAAAGACACAGACATCGTTTTGAATTTAATAACGATTACAAAGCACAAATTGAAGCAGCCGGAATGAAAGCTACAGGTTTAAACCCAGAAACTGATTTAGTGGAAATTATTGAAATACCAAGCCACAACTGGTTTGTAGGTGTGCAATACCATCCTGAATATAAAAGTACAGTTGCAAATCCGCATCCATTATTTGTGGCCTTTGTTAGCGCAGCACTTAAGTATAAGAACAAAAAATAATATGCCACTTTGGCGTAAAGTGAATTTTGGATAACTTTTTGGGTTATCAAAAATGATTAATTAGACTACCGCTTAAGCGGCAAATACATATGGAAGAAAAGAAATTCGACATTAAATCTATAATAGGCTTTGTTCTCATTTTTGGGATTCTATTATTTATAATGTATCAAAACAGTCCGACACCAGAAGAAGTTGAAGCTCAGAAAAAAGCAGAACAAGAACAGGTTGAAGCAGAAAAAAAAGAAAGTAAACAAAACGAAGCTGTAGTAACAACCTCAGCTGACTATACTAATACAATAGCCTTAGATTCTTCGCAACAAGTTGCAGCTCAAAATAAGTTAGGTGCACTTTCTTATGCCTTAACATTACCTGGTGAAGATTTCACAACTGTAGAAACTGATGTTTTTGAACTCAAGTTTAGTAGAAAAGGTGGTCACTTAGCACAAGTAAAATTAAGGAACTTTGTAGATTACGACTCTGTACCTATTTACTTAGTTAAAGATAATAATAGTGCTTTTAATATCACATTTAGCACTTCAGATAGTAGAACACATAATACGCAAGATTTTCCTTTTCAGCAAAGCGTAAGTAAAAGTGGAGAGAACACTGTAGTTTCTATGAAACTTAAAGTTTCAGAGTCTTCATATTTAGAATACCGTTACGAGTTAAAGCCTAATGATTATATGATTGATTTTTCAATCAAATCAAAAGGTTTAAGTGGAGTGTTTAATACCTCACAACCTATAACTTTAGATTGGAAACAGAAACAGATTCGTCATGCAAAAAGTATAAGTTACGAAAACCGCTATACAAGGTTAACCTACATGTACGATGAAGGCAAGGTTGATAAATTATCTCAAGCGGGAGATGATGATGAAACTGCTAATAATGTGGAATGGTTATCTTACAGGCAGTTCTTTTTTAGTTCAATATTAATAGCAAATGATAGTCCATTCAAAAATGTGGCTATGACGTCTAAGAACTTAGTTGAAGATGAAGAAATAGATACACTATTTACTAAAATATATACTTCTAAATTACCATTAGTATATAATAGTGGAGAAGTTAATAAGAGTTTAGGTCTCTATTATGGACCAACTGAAGCCAAGACTTTAAAGAATTATGAAAAAGGTTTAGATGAAAGTATTCCATTTGGTTGGGGGATTTTTGGCTGGATTAATAAAATGATTTTTATTCCATTATTTGGTTTCCTAAGTGGATTTTTACCTTATGGAATAGCAATTATAGTAATGACCATATTGGTTAAAATCGTTTTATCTTTCGTGCAATACAAGCAATTCTTGTCTCAAGCTAAAATGAAAATTTTAAAGCCAGAGTTAGATGCAATTAGATTAAAGCATAAAGACAATAAATTAAAGGCACAACAAGAAACCATGGCATTGCAAAGTAAAGCAGGCGCAAGTCCCCTGAGTGGTTGTTTACCAGGTTTAATGCAGATTCCTGTATTCTATGCATTGTTTATGTTCTTCCCAACAGCATTTGAGTTAAGACAAAAAAGTTTCCTTTGGGCAGACGATTTAAGTTCTTATGATTCAATATTAGAATGGGATATATATATTCCTGTGATTTCTACATTTTATGGAAACCACATGGCTTTATTTCCAATATTAGCAGCAGTAGCTATTTTCTTCTATATGAAAATGACAACAGGTCAGCAAATGGCATCACAGCCTACACAAGAAGGGATGCCAGATATGGGGAAAATGATGAAGTATATGATTTACTTCTCACCAATTTTAATGTTGGTATTCTTTAATAACTATGCTTCTGGTTTAAGTTTATATTACTTTATATCTAACTTAATTAGTATTGGTATTATGTTAGTGATTAAAAACTACATTATCGATGAGGATAAAGTGTTAGCGAAAATTGAAGTCAGCAAAACGAAGCCTAAGAAACAAAATAAGTTTCAGAAGAAAATGACAGATATGATGGCACAGGCTGAGGAGCAGAAGAGAACTCAACAGGGTAAAAAGAAATAATAACGTCCTTTGAAAACAGGAATCCTATTCTAAATAATTTAAAGCCTCTCGATTTTCGGGGGGCTTTTATAGTGTAAAGAGTATTAGCTTTTAGATGCAATTTATGACGATAGAAGTTAGTACAAAAAAGACATTAAGCATATAGTTGATGGACTTAATACCTGTAATTTAAATAAAGTACCAGCTTTAGAAGATATATGGACACCATTAGAATTTAGTGCTTAAAATGATAAAGACGAAGTTATTGGCGGAGTTCTCCCAGGAATTGGATATTGGAATGGATTAGAAATTAAAATCCTTTGGGTAAAAGAAGAACATAGAAAATACGGAATTGGAACAACACTTTTAAATTACGTTGAAACAATAGCTGAAGAGAAAGGTGCTACAGTTTCTATGGTAGATACTTTCGATTTTCAATCTGTAGTATATATCTTAAAAACAACTATAAGTCAATAGGTGAAATCGAAAACTTCCCAGAAGGACATAAGCGTGTTTACTTTTCTAAAGTATTATAATAAAAAAAAGCCTCTCGGATTTTCCAAGAGGCTTTTCTACTAACTAAAATCAATCAATATAAAATAGAGGTAATCAGCCTCGATTTTCTTTTTTTAGTATTAATCAGGTGATCCTGGGCGGATAACTGTATCTACAACATGTACAACACCATTGATTGCTTGAATATTAAACAATGCTGCTTCTGTTAATATAGTTGACACACGGTCAAGATCATCTGTTAATGTAAATGCACTATTATCAGCCGTAATTTCACCACCTAAAGTAGCAACTACACCATTAGGTAAGCCACTAGACTGAATATTTCCACTAACAATATGCATTAATAAAACAGCATCTGTAGTTGCTGCATTTAATTCTCCGTCACCTTCACCTAAACCTGTAAGATTTAATTCTGCTAATACGTTAGTGAATGCACCATTTGTTGGAGCAAAAACAGTAAATGGTCCTGCTGTAGCATCTGATACAACTTCAATATACCCTGGAGTTACGCTTGGAGATCCTGTATCTGCAAATGCTAACGCTGCCTCTAAAGTATCTAATGCAGGGTTTGTAGTTGCAAAAGTTGCAATAGTAGGCAAACCGATTACAGTATCAACAATATGTAAAGTTCCGTTTGTTGCAGTATTATCAGGGTTTATAACTGTAGAAGCACCATTAAGTATAACACCATTAGACGTTGTAAAGTATAAGCTTAAATTAGCGCCGTTTGGTCCTGTAGCCATAGTATTTGGATAACCAGATCCTAAACCAACTAAATCAGTTGAAGAAATAGTACTTCCTACAATAACATGATTTAATAAAATGTTTCTTACCAATTCTTCTTCTTCAGTAGTTAAATTATCTAAATCTAATCCTGTAGCCGTTAATAAAGTTGTGAATGCTTCATTTGTTGGAGCAAAGACAGTAAAAGGACCATCGCCTTGTAAATCATCTACTAGTCCTGTTGCAGTTAAAGCTGCTGCTAGAGATGTTAAGTTGTTTGCTAGTGCAACATCTACTATTGTAGTTGCTTGTGGGCCTGGGCCGCTGTCATCATCATCACTACAACCAGTAACACCTAAAACCAATAGAAATACTGAAAGTAATTTGAATGTTTTTGAAATAATTTTCATTTTTTTGAGTTTTTAAAATTAAATTGTTCATCATTACAAGCATTATGCCTGTCTAACAAAAATACAAAATGATTAAACAGAAAGTTTATCTCTCCTTAATTTTTACAATAATTTTAACAACTGTTTTTGCTCAAAAATCGGTTAATAAGTTCGATAAAGACGGTAAACGTGATGGGTTGTGGGCGAAAAACTACCATAAGACAGATCAAAAGCGTTACGAAGGAGTTTTTCAACATGGTAAGGAAATAGATTCCTTTAAATACTACACCTTATCAAAAGGAAAAAGTGTTTTAAGTGCTGTAAAAGTGTTTAATGAAAAAGATAGTTTAGCCGATGTTTCCTTTTTTGCATCAAATAAAAAAGTAATTAGTGAGGGCAGAATGAATGGTAAGCGATATATAGGACAATGGATTTACTACCATAAAAACTCTAGTGCCAAAATGATTATAGAAAATTTTAATGAACAAGGTCTTTTAGAAGGTGAACGAAAGATTTTATATAAGAATGGTTTAATTGCAGAAATAGCTAATTATGAGGATGGTAAATTAATAGGTGAAGCTAATTGGTATTCTGAAAATAAAACACTGATAAAATCCTCAAACTACCAAAATGGAGAACTTCATGGTAAAACTACGAATTACGATGCTAAAGGTATTGTTATGTCAGAAGGGACTTATGTAAAGGACCAAAAAAAGGAGATTTGGAATTATTATAAAGATGGTCAACTCATTAAGAAAATAGACCATACAAGTAGAAAAGTGATTTATAAAAAAGCAATAGATTAAAGCTATCTCTTAGATAGTATTTTGGTATGGCAATCTTAATAAGATTGCCTTTTTTATTTTGTAATTTTGACTAAGTATTTTCGAACAAATTAGAATAAAAAATATAAGTAGTGAAACGTGTTATAGTAGGACTTTCAGGTGGAGTAGATTCAAGTGTTGCTGCTTATCTTTTAAAAGAGCAAGGTTATGAGGTTATTGGTCTTTTTATGAAAAATTGGCACGATGACTCTGTAACTATTTCAGATGAATGTCCATGGTTAGACGACAGTAACGACGCTATGCTTGTTGCCGATAAATTGGGTATTCCTTTTCAAACGGTAGACCTAAGCGTACAGTATAAAGAGCGTATCGTTGATTATATGTTTAATGAGTATGAAAAAGGACGTACACCAAACCCAGATATACTTTGTAATCGTGAAATAAAGTTCGATGTTTTTATGGATATTGCTTTAGAGCTTGGAGCAGATTTCGTAGCTACAGGTCACTATTGTAGAAAAGGAACAATTAAAAAAAAAGGTACAGAAATACACCAACTATTAGCAGGTGCTGATGGCAACAAAGATCAGTCTTATTTTTTATGTCAATTATCACAAAAACAATTAGCTAAGGCTCTATTCCCTGTAGGTGAACTATTAAAACCTGAAGTTAGAGAAATTGCGAAAACACAAGGTTTAATTACGGCAGATAAGAAAGATTCTCAGGGCTTATGTTTTATTGGTAAAGTAAGACTTCCTGAGTTTCTTCAACAGCAACTTAAGCCAAAAGAAGGTGTAATTGTAGAGGTTAACGAATCGTTTGAAACCTATAGCATAGCTATTCCAGAATTCGATTCAAAAGAAAAAGAATTAGAGTTTCTATCTAAAAAACCAGTGTATAATTTATCGGACGGAAAAGTAGTAGGTCAGCATCAAGGGGCACATTATTTTACCAAAGGTCAACGGAAAGGCTTAGCTGTTGGAGGTACAAAAGAACCACTCTTTGTAATTGATACCGATGTTGTAGACAATGTTATTTACACTGGTCAAGGTAAAAACCATCCAGGTTTATTTAGGAATGCTTTATTTGTAACCAATGAAGAATTACATTGGGTTCGGGAAGATTTAGCCTTAAATAATGGTGAAACAATGTCAGTAATCGCAAGAATTCGATACAGACAACCTTTAGAAAAAGCAGTGCTTCATAAAGTCAAATCAGGCTTGTACGTCGAATTTGAAAAGAAACAGTCGGCCATTACCGAAGGACAGTTTGTAGCTTGGTATATCAAAGATGAATTAATAGGTTCGGGAGTTATTTCTTAAATTGCAATAAAAACAAAAGCTATGTTACGAAAGTTCACGCTGCTTTTATTGCTCCTTCTCACAATAAATAGTTATGCTCAAGAAGATGCTTGGGTTTATCTCACTGATAAACCAAATGAAGCTACTGCATTAGCAGATCCTATTTCGATTCTTACCCAAAAAGCAATTACAAGAAAACAAAATCACGGTATTTTAATTGATTCTAGAGATGTACCCGTTCACGAAGCCTATATTTCAGATTTAAAAACACAAACAGGAATAACTGTTTTAGCAAAATCTAAATGGTTTAATGCAGTGCATATTAGAGGAAATGAATCAGATATAAATGCTTTAATGACTTTGCCGTTTGTAGATAATATTGATTTTGTAAATAATAGTTTAGATGCTATTTCTCGCCAAGAAATAAATCAAGATAAAAACGAAATTGAAGATGAATCTATCGCTTTTACTTATGGCGATACTCAAAACCAAGTAGAAATGATAAATGTTGATAATTTGCATTTAGATGATTTTACAGGTGAAGGTATTACTATTGCAGTGATGGATTCTGGATTTACTAATGTGAATACCATGGGAGCTTTTCAACGATTAAGAGATAATGGTGATTTACTAGACGGTTACGACTTTGTTAATCGAAATACAGATGTCTACGCTAATACTGCAAGTTCTCACGGAACACGAGTCTTAAGTACTATGGCAGGTTTTGTGCCAGATGAATTTGTAGGCACAGCACCAGATGCATCGTACTATTTATTCTTAACAGAAGATGTTGGTAGCGAAAACCCTGTAGAAGAAAGTTATTGGGTAGAAGCTGCTGAACGTGCAGACAGTTTGGGAGTAGATATGATTAATACGTCTTTAGGTTACAGAGTCTTTGATAATGCTAACTACGATTATACTCCTGCCGATATGAATGGTCAAATAGCATTTATTTCTATAGGAGCTTCTATTGCTGTAGAAAAAGGAATTTTAGTAGTTGTTAGTGCAGGTAATGCAGGTGCAACAGCTTGGCAAACGGTAGGCGCTCCAGCTGATTCACCAGATGTATTATCTATTGGTGCTGTAGATGCCAACGGAGATTACGTAGCGTTTAGCTCGCAAGGAAGTGCAGCCCAAGTAGGTTACCAAAAACCAGATGTGGTTGCTAGAGGAGGCAGCGCTTATGTTATAGATGAAACGAATACGATTACACAAAATAATGGAACGTCTTTTAGTGGACCAATACTATGTGGAGGTGTAGCCTCCTTGTGGCAGGCAATCCCAGATTTCTCTGCGACCGAAATTATGGATTTTGTAAGGGAGTCAGCCTTTCAGTTTACAACACCCGATCAGTTTTTAGGTTATGGTATACCAGATTTATATTTAGCAAAAAATATAGCATTAACTGTTGAAAAGAATTCGCTTGAAGCGATTAAACTATTTCCAAATCCGGTAGTAGATAAATTAAATCTAATAGGACTTTCCTTTTTAGATGAAATAAAAGTTTCAATCTACAATCAACTTGGTCAAAGTGTTTTTATTAAAATACTTCAAAATGATTACAGCACTATTGATCTGTCAAACTTATCGGCTGGCATATATATCTTAAAGCTATCCTCGGAAGCACATTCAAAAATATTCAAACTTATAAAACACTAAATGGCTAATAGAATTATATCACTTTTCAATATAAAATATCCAATCATACAAGCAGGAATGATTTGGAATAGCGGCTGGAGATTAGCTTCTGCAGCAAGTAATTCAGGAATTTTAGGTTTAATCGGAGCAGGTTCAATGTATCCTGAAGTACTGCGAGAACATATTCAAAAATGCAAAGCCGCAACAGACCAACCGTTTGGTGTTAACGTACCGATGTTATATCCTAACATCACAGAGATTATGGATATTATTGTTGAAGAAGGAGTAAAGATTGTTTTCACTTCGGCAGGAAACCCTAAAACTTGGACCAAATGGTTACAAGACCAAGGTATTATAGTAGTACATGTAGTAAGTAGTGTGAAATTCGCATTAAAAGCACAAGACGCTGGTGTAAACGCTATTGTTGCCGAAGGTTTTGAAGCTGGAGGACACAATGGACGCGACGAAACCACAACATTAACGTTAATTCCTATGGTTAAAGAACAACTTCAAATTCCATTAATAGCAGCAGGTGGTATTGCCACTGGTAAAGCCATGTTAGCCTGTATGGTATTGGGAGCTGATGGAGTACAGGTTGGTAGCCGTTTTGTAGCCAGTGACGAATCTTCTGCTCATCAAGCCTTTAAACAAGTCGTTGTGGATGCTAAAGAAGGAGATACACAATTGACCTTAAAAGAATTAGCACCTGTACGACTAATTAAAAATAAATTTTATAATGACTTACAAGAACTCTATAAAACGAGTCCAACACCAGAACAACTTAAAGAATTATTGGGAAGAGCAAGAGCTAAACGCGGTATGTTTGAAGGTGACTTAGACGATGGTGAATTAGAAATTGGGCAGATTTCTGGTTTAATACATGATGTGAAATCGGTTGCTGAGATTGTTGATGATATGGTTAGTGAGTTTGAGGAGGCAAAGGATTATATTTCAAATATATAATCTATCTCTTAAGGATTGAAAGTTACATTAGAGTACAAGTCTTATTATATTGTAATTAAAACAAGAAAACTCCAATACTAAATCAGCATTGGAGTTTTTTAATTTAATAACTTTTAATTTTTAGCGTTTAATGAATTTTTTTGTCAACACTTTTCCATCAGATTCTAAACGTAAAATATAATTACCTTGGCTTAATGTTGAAACATCAATAGAATGTTGTTCTAATTTTAAGTTAATTACACGTTTTCCTTCAATATTAAAAATCGTTGCAACCTTGCCAATCAAGTTAATAGGACTATTAATATTAATTAATTTTCCAACAGGATTAGGATATATATTAATATTTTCAAACGTTTCGTCTTCAATATTTAGCACATTTTGACCTTCAATAATTATATGATGTGTATTAACTGAAGGGTTTGTTATGTTGTCAACAATCCCAGATGGCCAATAAATAACAATATTTATAATAGTAGTATCTGTACCGATTCCAAAATGAGTATTTAATGAACTCATAAAACGAAAGCCTTCACCACTTCTCACATCACGTATTTGAATACCAGAAGCCGTATGAACTTCTACTCTTGCCCCAATACCGTTAATATTACTTTGTACTCCAGTTGTTGTGATTTTAACCCAATTATTACTGTTAGCATTATTTGTAAGTAATGTACCACCAGAAATAGTATCAATAAATCCGTCGTTATTCATATCTCCAAAAGATCCATTGTTTCCAGATAAAATATTTTCATAGACACTAAACGTCATGTTTCCATTTCCAAATAGGATATTTCCGTTAGATGCAATATCTAAATTACCATCGTTATCAAAATCGTGAGTACAGTTTTCAATTCCTGTAGCTGTTAAATCTAAAACTCCTGAGGCAGCAGTAACTTCAACGAAAACACCATTACCATCATTTCTCAATAATTTAGATACACCAGAACTAGCTCCAATATAAGTATCCATATCACCATCATTATCAAAATCTCCCCAAGCCGAAGACCATGTTTGCATACCGTCATCTAAACCTTGAGCAGGTGCAGTATCTGTATAAGTTCCGTCACCATTGTTAGTGAATAGTTGATTAATTGGTCCACCACCACATTTTGCAATAAACATATCTAAATCTCTATCATTGTCATAATCAATCCATATAGACCCATAGTTTCCTCTTACAAGGCCTAAATCACCTTGTCCATAAGATAAATTGCCATTACCATCATTTATATAATATACATTAGCATCAACATCATGGCACACAAAGGCATCTAAATTACCATCATTATTAATGTCGGCAAAGTTAGAGCGTTGTGAGAATACGTATTCTGAACCTGAAGTTTCCGTAAAACCTGTTCCTGTTGCATTTGCTTTCATAAACGTAACACCACTTCCACCACCATATAATAAGTCCGTATATCCATTTCTATCATAATCAGCAGCTGCTAAACTCCAAGAAGGTGAATTGTCTGCACTTGTTGTTCCAATATTTGTTGCTGTAGTACTTAATCCACCACTAATTTGTTGGTAGAAGATATTTACATTAGTTGTACCAATAGAAACAACATCATCTAAAAAGTCACCATTCATATCTACAGCAGCACGCTGTGTTCCTGAAGTTGGAACATTTGAACTAGTAAATGTTGCAGGTGGAGGAGGATTTGACGTAGAGAATACTAAAGGACCTCCCCAAATACTAGTATCTGACCCACAAATTGCACGTACATAGACTTCGTAGACTATACCTGGATCTAGGGCTGTTAAGTTTACACTTTCAATGCTTGTAGCAGCTCCTGATCCTGTTGGGATTCCTGTTCCAGAAGTCTGCACTATATATTCCCAGTTACTTTCTCCGTTATTTGAAACCCAAGAAACAGTTGCAGTGGTTTGTGTTACAGCACTAACTACAATACTTGAAGGTGCAATACAGAATGATCCACATGTTTCTACACGTATGTAATCAATAGACATATCTCCTTCAAAACCTGTTCCTGTTCCTGTATGACTAAACTCTACATAAACGACTTGACCTAAATAAGCATCTAAGTTGATGCCTACAGGAACCCAAGCTTCAGATCCACTTGTTTGTAATTCTCCGGTCTGTGAGAATACTGTTGTAAAAGGGCCACCTACTGAAGTACCAACATTCACATTTAAAGTTCCCATATCATCCCCATTTGCATGCATATAGAAAGACAATTCTGCACCATCTGTAGCTGTTGATAAATCTATTGCTGGACTTATTGCAGAGGCAGTAATTGTTGAGTTTCCAGAGGCTTCATAATTCATAAAGTTTGAACCGCTAAACGCATTATCAGGTCCAGTACCTCCAGATCCTGAGTCGTTAGGGATTTCCCAACTTCCGTTTCCACTGTTTAGATCTCCTGTCCAACCAGAATCTAAATCAAACTCTTCTGTGAAGATAAAAGTTGAAGATTCTGAAGCACAAGTAACACCAACTGGTCCTTGTGGAGGGCAATTACTTTGAGTTATCCCTCCACTGTTTACAGAACAGTTAACATCTTGATCATTTTGAATGTTAATTACAACATCAGTTGCATTCAGATAAGGTCCAAATTGAATAGTTCCAATAGCATTTAAAGATTGCGTAGCACTAGATTGATTGTCTGAAATTGTTAAAGAAGATGCTGAACCAAAATCAGAAATGTTGACATCTACTAAAAACCCATTACTTGCAGCACAGTCATTTACTATTGTATAGCTCGCTGTAGGATTTGTGCATGTTGAACAAGTAACATCGAAATCCCAAGGTATATAATTATTACCTGAACAATTTATTGATGTATCCGAATTTATAGATACGGTAATTGTATCTCCAGCAGATTGAAATGTAAGACCTGCTAGGTCTCCGTTATTTCCATAGCCGTTATATAATTCAGTGCCATTGGTGTCTAAAACAATTAATTCATCAAAATTAACTTCTACTTGACCTGTATTGAAAGTCACTCGTAAATCGGCTCCATTAGAACTTGTAAAAACGAAATTTGTAGTATCGCTATCGGTATAGCAATAGGTTGTATTTGTGGGCCCTACAGCACAATCTACCGTAGTTTGTGCACTTGCAAAAAAGCAGGATAGAAGTAAGGTTAGTAGTAGTGTGATTTTTTTCATGTTTTTTTTTTAGATGATAATATTAGAAAATATTTATTTCCTAGCTTTAGTTATAGATAATTATTCACATTCATTTGTTAAGCCATCAATCCATTCACCTATAAGTGCAACTGCTTCTTCATGGACAAGGGTTCTGCCTAATAAAGGCATTCTCAATTCTTCTGCTTCAGTATTTAATCTTAAATACATTACAGAACGTTCTTTTAAGGATGGTGCTACAATTTTAGTCATTTCAGGAATTTCAGTATCGGGATCTACACATATACCTAAATTGCTAGCGTCATTAGTTTCATTAAAGGCAAAACGGACAGGTCTATATCCGCAATACGATAAATCTGAGTGACAATGTGCGCAATTAACATCAACATAAGAGCGTACGCGTAAGTCAATGGGTTGTGTTTCATCATCCCATTTAACGACAGTATTAATTGTTGTAGGTAAATTATCTTCTAAATAACCTTGAGCTATTAATTTTTCTAATTGATTTTGAGGGCCATCAGCATAACTATATGTGTTATTTAAGTTTTGAGGTTTTAAACCAATAGGAATTGGATCGCCTTGACTATTATGGCACGTCGAACATTCTACATCTGATGGAATTCGATAATTGGTACTTTTTACAATACCATTTTCTATAAAATCTATGTTTGTAAACGAACCATCTAGACTAAATGTTGCTTCTGTTTGGTCGTCATTCCAGATGTAATCAGCAAAATGCCAATTATCTGCTTTCTTTAGCATTAAACGTGTTTCTATAATACGAGTAGTGTTGTTTGGTTGCACATTATCGTAATAAAATGTTTTAATGAGAAAAGTTCCAACAGGAAAATCAATAAATTGATCATCTGTAACGTAAGTGGCTTGCACATCACCTGGCATCCAAACAAAGCGTTTCTTTTTAGCGTAGTCTGTAAATAAGGTTGAAATTGGTTCGTAAGGCACAACACCAAATGAAGGCTCTTGTGCTTTAATATTACCTTCGAAAAAATTATATTCTGATAATGTATTAAAAGGAAAAGCGACTATGTCTAAGACTACTGGTGAAACAGGCACTGGCATGTAGTTGTCTTCACTGATAGAATCGTTATTATCGCTACAGGAAAAAAGCACAACAAAAAGTAGTACTAAACTAGTATATATGAGTGGTTTTTTGATAATGATTAATTTTGGTTGTGTACGAATATAATAAAAATATTGTTTACTAAATTGGTTACAAGACCAAGGCATTATAGTGGTACATGTAGTAAGTAGCGTGAAATTCGCTTTAAAAGCACAAGAAGCCTTTGTGGATGCTATAGTAGCCGAAGGTTTTGAAGCTTGAGGTCACAACGGACGCGACGAAACCACAACCTTGACATTGGTTCCTATGGTGAGAGAGCAACTTCAGATTCCATTAATTGCAGCTGGAGGCATTGCCACAGGTAAAATTGTGTTAGCTTTATGGTTTTGGTAGCTAATGGAGTACAGGTTGGTAGCCGATTTGTAGCCAGTATAGAATCTTCCGCACACCAAGCCTTTAAATAAGTGGTCGTAGATGCTAAAGAAGGAGATACTCAATTAACATTAAAAGAATTAGCACCAGTAAGACTGATTAAAAATAAATTCTACAACGAGTTGCAAGAACTTTATAAAGCAGCGCCAACACCAGAACAACTCAAAGAATTATTAGGAAGAGCCAGAGCCAAACATGTTATGTTTGAAGGTGGCTTAGACGATAGTGAATTAGAAATCGGACAGATTTCTGGTTTGATACATGACGTGAAACCGGTTGCTGAGATTGTTGATGACATGGTTAATGAGTTTGAACAGGCAAAAAGAAGTATTGATTCTTTGTAATTTCTTCTTATTAGCGCTAGTTTTAAAACAGTTTTATAAGTCATACTTCAGATATGAAGTCATATTTATATCCATAAAACTTCAACAACATTTTTTAAAATTACTAATACCAAAACCGCTACTTTTGCGCCATGGTTTTAAGCAACTACACCAAAGAATTTAGATACAATCTTAAGCTAGCATCTCCAATTATTTTAGGGATGCTAGGTCACACTTTTGTGAGTTTTGTAGATAATGTAATGGTTGGTCAGTTAGGAGCTGCAGAACTAGCAGCTGTGTCTTTAGGAAATAGCTTTATTTTTATTGCGATGTCTTTGGGTATTGGTTTTTCTACAGCTATAACACCCTTAGTTGCAGAAGCAGATTCTGAGAAAAATTTCATCAAAGGGAAGTCAGTTTTTAAACATGGTTTTTTTCTTTGTACCGTATTAGGGCTAGTATTGTTTTTAATGCTTCTGCTTGCCAAGCCCTTAATGTACGTTATGGATCAGCCAGAGGAAGTTGTTGACCTAGCTATTCCTTATCTAGATCTGGTTGCATTTTCATTGGTGCCTTTAATTATATTTCAAGCTTTTAAGCAATTCAGTGACGGATTGTCACTTACCAAATACCCAATGTATGCTACAATTTTGGCTAATATATTGAATGTGATAATCAATTATATTCTGATTTTTGGGAAGTTCGGTTTCCCAGAAATGGGAATTGTTGGAGCCGCAGTTGGGACTTTGGTATCACGATTTGTGATGCTGTTTTACTTATGGTGGTTATTAGCAAAACGTGAAAAATCTAAAGCTTATGTTACCAATATAAAATTCTTTAAATTAAGTAAACAACCAATAAAAAAGTTAACTAATTTAGGTTTGCCAAGTGCTATGCAAATGTTTTTTGAGGTTGGTATTTTTACTGCTGCAATTTGGTTAAGTGGTACTTTAGGTGCAAACGCACAGGCTGCAAACCAAATAGCATTAAATCTTTCATCTATGACCTTTATGGTTGCTATGGGATTAAGTGTAGCTGCTATGATTAGAGTAGGTAACCAAAAGGGGCTCAAAGACTTTAGGGCATTAAAACGTATTGCAGAATCTATCTTTTTAGTTGGTTTTGTTTTTGCAGTGGTGTTTGCCTTATTCTTTGTGATATTTAATACGATGCTTCCTAATTTATATGTAGATTTAGATGATCCTACAAATGCAGTAGATACCGCTGAAGTGGTTAAAATTGCTGCAACATTATTGTTGGCTGCTGCTGTTTTTCAGATTACAGATAGTTTACAGGTCATTACGCTTGGAGCTTTGCGAGGCTTGCAAGATGTTAAGATTCCGACGATAATCACCTTCATATCTTATTGGCTAATAGGTTTTCCAATAAGTTATTTTTTAGGTAAAGAAGATGCTTATGGAAGCCTAGGAATTTGGTTAGGACTTCTCGCCGGATTAACAGTCGCCGCAATTTTATTGTATTTTAGGTTTAATTATTTAACAAAGCGTTTAATTTTGCAACAAGATAAAAGTTAGAACATGGAGTTACCAAAATTCATTTTAGGAGATAATACAGATTATCCTGATGCTATTTATATTATTCATACAGAATTTCCGAGATTTATTATAAATCTTGAAGATGACGAAGTTGAATGGTTTGAGGAATTCGATTCGCATGACGAAAAGGAATTAGAAACTGACATGGAAAGCTATATTCAGCAGGCAACCGATTTTTACGATAGAGAAGTAGAACGTTACGACAATTAATGTTAGAACAACTTTTAGAATTAGATAAAGAGCTTTTTTTGTACCTAAATAAATTAGGGACTTCAACCTGGGATGGACTATGGTTAGTTATCACAGATGAATTTACGTTTGTGCCACTTTACGCAATACTTTTATTTCTAATTTATAAAAAGTACGGTTTAAAATCGCTCTTAATAATGGTTTTAGTAATTGCAGCTATGATTACCTTTACAGACCAAATTACCAATGCTTTTAAACATGGTTTTATGCGGCCAAGACCTTGCAGAGTTGATGCGTTGATGGATCAAGGTATGCGCTATATTGCTGAGCGCTGTGGGCGTTACGGTTTCTTTTCTGGGCATTCTTCAAACTCTATGGCTGCTGCTGTTTTTGGCGGTTTAGTTTTACGACCTTATTATAAAAAATTAATTTTCGGTCTTTTGCTCTGGAGTTTTATTGTGGCTTATAGTCGTATTTACGTTGGTGTGCATTACCCTTTAGATATTGTCTGCGGAATGGCATTTGGTGCACTAGCAGGTTTAGGGTTTTATAAGTTGAGTAAATATCTTTTAAAGCGTTTTATCTCAGAGTAAGCTTATAAAGCCGATTCACTAATCTACTTTTATAACTTCTAGAATCTTTATCAGAAAAATTTAAATCGTAAGTTTCTAAAAATTCAATCTTATATAAGCTAGATAAAGCTTCAATATCCTCAGGATTTACTTTGTTAGTTAATAAACAAAACTTTTTTTCTTTAGGTAGTATGTAACCTTCAGTTGCTGTTATGGTTGGGATTTTATCCCCATAATTGTAAATAACTTCTGGTGCTATATAATCTAAACTGTATAGGGATAAATCGTCAGAATAGCCTAAGCCAATAATTTTAAGGTTTTGAGATTTTAGTTGAGAAACAGGTTTATGATTATCTTGAACATGTGTCTTAGATATTGGTAGCCCAAATAATCCTATACTCACCATAAATGCAATGATTAAATAGAATACATTCTTAATGTGTTTTTCTTTTAGATTTTTGAAAATAAAAATGCCAATAATTAATAAAACAAGTGCAGTAATGATAAACCTCACTAATAATAGTCCTGTTAATATTTGGCTAGAGAAAAAATAAATAGCCCAAAATAATAATGCTATTGTAGCAATTAAACCAAACTGAAAATAAACAGGAATAGTTTCTTTCTTAGATTTCAAATTCTTGAATTCACGAATTAAATAGTCAATATAAAATCCAATATTAATAGCTAGTGGAATTAAAACTGGCATTAAGTAACGTGATTTTTTTTCAGGAATAATAGATAATAAAATTACAGCAATTATTGTCCAGAAGAAGCTAAAACGGTAGGCTTTTAAATTTGAAACTCTAGATTTTAAATAAGGGTATAATAAACTTATTAATGCTGGTATAGTCCACAAGCCACTTTGTATAAAGAAACTCCAGTAATAATAAAAAGGTCTTACATTATAACTACTCCAATTAGATGTTTCTCGTTCTGCAATCGCTGTAAACGTTTCAGGATCTGCCACGCGTACGTGTAAATACCACCAGCCACCTAATACAATTCCGAAGATTAGTAAACTAATAAGCTTTAAAAAATGTAGTGTACCACCTCTAAATTTGAAAGCAATGCCATATGCAATTACAAAAGGTAAGAATAATACATACAGCGAAACAGGGCCTTTTGATAATACAGAACCTGCTAAAAAAACCACAAATAGTAGGCTGTGTAAAATTGGTGTTTTTGCTTTGTGAAACAATTGGAATAACTGAAGCAATGCCATTAACATAAAACCATGTGTATAAATATCCCAAGGCGCTTCAATAGTAATACCTATGACGTAAAAAGAGGTTATTACAATAAAACCATTAATTAAACTATGCGATTTAGAGAGGTCTAATTTTTTAGAAAGTAAATAGGTTGAAATTCCAATACTAGCTAAAAAAAGAAGTGTAGGCCAACGCAATGCTAAGACTGACTTTATTCCAAAAATAGATCCAAAAATAGCTGTTATCCAAGTTGGAAGCGGTGGCTTTTGATAACGTGCCTCACCATTCATTGTAGTTAAAATCCAATTATCATCCGTAAGCATTTCTCTAGCTGAAATAAAATTACGAGCCTCCATTATACTCACAGGAATTGCATCAATGGTAAAACCTAACATTACAATTACAAATAGTAAAAGACTTAATATCGGCTGTTTTTCTATGAGTTTAATCATTAGTCTGTCTAATTAAGTAGGCATTTCTGGCGTAAATAATAAGTCCGAATAAATGACCTACAAAAAGAACAGGGTCTTTTCTTATAATGGCATAGCTCAATATCATTATCGCGCCAATTAAACTCAATACCCAAAACCCCATTGGTAAGGTCGATTCTTTGTTACGTTCAGAATGAATCCATTGGTATACAAAACGTAGTGTGAAAATAAGTTGTGCAACAATCCCGAGGATTAGCAACCAAAAAGGAATGGCTTCGTTTTTAAATAAAAGTTCAAGATCAATTTTGTTGTTATTGTAATAGAATATAACTATTAATATAGGAACGATAAATAGTAAATATTGCACAATTTTAGGAAACTTTTGCCATTGCTTTTGTAACTGTAAATTTCTTATATAAATGAAATAGGTTAAACCTTGTCCTAACATTATCGCAAAGTCTAGACGCAAATACCCATAGATAAATAATAAGAACGACGCAATTAAACTAAGCGTCCAAAATGTACTTGGAGTAATGACTTTTCGCTGCTTTTCTGATGTTATCCATTGAATGATAAGCCGAGAAGAGAATAAAATCTGAGCCAAAAACCCTATGCTATAAATAATCCAGTCTTTCAAATTATAAATTTTACTTACTAGATTTTTCTATCTCGTAGTTGATGTATTTTTTCTTCATCCATAAGTAAGCGAAACAATCCATTAAAGGACCGAGAAGCCGATTCCAAAGTCCAAATTTTGCAGTACCTGCAATCCTAGGGAAGTGTTGTACAGTTACTTGAATTACCTTACCGTTTTGCAACATAATCATAGCTGGTAAAAAACGATGTAAACCTCTAAACATGGGTATGCGTTTAGCATAATCGGTTCTAATAACTTTTAGCGGACAACCCGTATCATCCATCCCATCATGGGTAAATGCGCGCCTAATACCATTGGCAATCTTAGAAGATACGTTTTTTACAAACGAATCTTTTCGGTTAGATCGTACGCCTGTAACCAAGTGATGTTCGCCTATATGTTCTAAAAGTATATTAAAATCTTCTGGTGCTGTTTGTAAATCTGAATCTATATAACCAACCAATTCTGAATCTACATGATCAAAACCGGCTTTTATCGCAGCACTTAATCCTCTATTTTTTTTAAATGAGATAAATTCAAAAGCAGTGTTACGACTACAGATGTCTTCAATAAGCGTTTGACTGTTATCTTTAGAGCCATCATTAATAAATAATACTGCAGAAGGTACTGACGCTACTTTAAGGTAGTTAGAAAGTTCTGTTTCTACACGTACTAAATTTTCCTCTTCGTTATAAACAGGAACTATAATAGTAAACTTATAGGTCATATACTCGATGGCTTAGTCTGTGCAAAAATATCGTTTTTTTATTATACTCGAAGTTTAAAGAATTAAACCTAAAAAGAATTTATTGTCTTAGACCTAATAAATACTCCGCAGCTGCAAAAGGCGTCGTTTTTCCGTCTTCAACCAATTCTATTTGAGATTGTAATTCGCTTTTAATTTGAGATGATGTGTAGAAGTTAGATTTTAATCGATCTTCTATGGTTTGTAAGAGCCAAAATTTATTTTGATTATTTCGATTGGTCTCAAAATAGTGCGTTTCAGATGTGGTTGTTATATAATCTTCAATCATCTCCCAAACATCGGATATACCTTCCTGTTTAAGAGCACTACACAAAGATACTTTTGGGGACCATCCTGAATTTTTAGAAGGGTATAAATGCAACGCTCTATTAAAATCTACTTTTGCAATTTTAGCTGCTTTTAAATTGTCCCCATCAGCTTTATTAATTACAATAGCATCTGCCATTTCAATAATGCCGCGTTTAATACCTTGTAGCTCGTCACCAGCTCCAGCTAACTTCAATAATAAAAAGAAGTCAACCATACTATGTACGGCTGTTTCACTTTGTCCTACACCAACAGTTTCAATTATTATGGTGTCAAAACCTGCGGCTTCGCAGAGAATAATAGTTTCTCTTGTTTTTCTTGCAACACCTCCTAAAGAGCTACCAGAAGCTGAAGGTCTAATAAATGCATTTTTATCTTTAACCAAGTCTTCCATTCTGGTTTTGTCTCCCAAAATACTTCCTCTACTTAAACTACTACTTGGATCTACAGCTAATACAGCAACTTTTTTGCTAGCTTTAGTTAGAAAACAACCAAAGGCTTCTATAAACGTGCTTTTACCAACACCAGGAACACCAGTGATACCTATGCGTATAGATTTGTTTGCATAAGGTAAGCAAGCGGTAACAATGGCATTAGCCTTTTGTGTGTGACGAGCGTTTGTGCTTTCTATTAAGGTAATACCACGGCTTAAGGCAGTGATATCTCCATCTATAATTCCAGAAACGAGCGCATCTGTAGATGGTTGTTTTTGGCGATTAGTTCTTATGGTTTTGGCAGAATTGGCACTAAGGATTTCGGGTGGTTTAACACCTTTATTTTTATGTAAAGCAGACTGATATGGTTTATCTTTTTTTGCCACTATTCCTTAGTTCTGTATATTTTTTAGTATCATAAACCTCTATTGGTATATCTATTACTGTACTGTCCCAGGCCATACTGAGTTTTAGATTTCCTGTTTTATTATCAAAAGAAATAGTGAATCGCTCTACAGTAGTATCTATTTTTTGAATCGGGACTTCAATTTCTACAACATCAAAATTAGGATTCCACATAGGTTCCATTTTTTCATTTACACCCCATTCATATTGCTCAGAATTAAACATCACTTTCCATGAGTTAGCCATAGGTACTGTCCATAGGGTATATTTACCTTTTTTAAGAATAAGCTCATCAATGATTAAGTCCTTATTGGTTTCAAAGGTTGTAGCTTCGTTAGCTCCAGTTCGCCAAACTTCATCAAAAGGGACTAGCGCACCAAAAATCACACGATCGCGTTTAGAAGGTCTATTATACTTCACCTCTAATTTTAAATCATTAAGCTTAAGTTCTGCAGTATCTTTTGGACTCAAACGTGGAGAAAATATGTTTTCTACAAATACTGAATATAAAAGCAAACCAAGAGCTACAATAGATAATACAATGAGTAGGCGTTTTAACATAATATGTAATCTAAATATATAGTTTTTAAAAATAAAACAACACCAATGTTGGTATTCAGCTTTTAAAGATAAATCAATTCCCTAAATTTATAGAAAACTAACGCTGAATTTTATGTAAATCTTATAAATCAATAATTTTTTTCAATTTTTTGCAACACTCATAAGTTTACATCGTCTTTAGTGTAGAACCAATCAAAAACAAAATAACATCAGCAAGTTTCAAATTCATAGTATTGAAAAATGTAAACAGAACGATAGGAAAGCTCAGATTCAGCTTTACAATCAGTACTGTAACGGTATGCTAATAGTTGCGTTTCGATTTGTAAAAGATACGATGGAGGCAGAAGATATTGTCCAAGAAGCGTTTATTAAAGCATTTTCAAAAATTGAACAATATAAAGCTGAGGTGAGTTTTGGAGCTTGGTTAAAACGTATCGTAATTAATAGATGTCTCGATGTTTTAAAATCTAAACATCAGCGTTTAATTGAATTAGAAGAACACCATCTAAATGTTGTAGATACAGATTACCAAAATGATTGGTTAGTAGCTGATGAAATTACAATTGATAACGTAAAACTAGCTATTGAGCGGCTTCCAGAAAAGTATAAAATCGTAGTGCTTTTGTATTTGTTAGAAGGCTATGATCATCAAGAAATTTCAGAGATTTTAAATATTTCTGAAGTTGCATCAAGAACACAGTTATCTCGAGGAAAGCAAAAATTACAGAACGAATTAAAATTAAATAAAAATGGCACAAGATCTTAGAAATTTATTTGAAGAAGATTCTAAGGATACTAAAGTAAAAATGTACGAAGGTCACGAAGCACGTTTTTTACAGAAGTTAGAAATAGAATTACCCAAGCAAAGTAAACTAAGTCATTTTAGTTTCTTAAATATTGCAGCAAGTGTTGTCGTATTACTTGGCTTAAGTTATGGAGCTTATCAATTTTTTGAAACGCCAACAAACATCGTTGTGCCAGATGCTGTTGTAGATACAAACTTAAAAACCTTAGGTGATGTCTCACCAGATTTAAAAAAGGTAGAAGATTACTATTTAGCCAGTATTAATTTAGAACTATCTAAAGTACAGTTAACACCAGAAAACAAAGAGTTGTTTGATGGTTACATAGGTCGTCTTAAAGAATTAAAAGACGAGTATGATGCTTTAACTAAAGAATTAATAAGTAATGGTCCGAACGGAGAAACGTTAGATGCACTCATAGATAATTTAAAATTTAGATTAAATCTAGTGATGCGTCTTAAGGACAAATTACAAGAGTTTAATGACGATACATTTTCACAAGAAATCACATAATCAATTCATAAATCATAAATCAAAAAACGAACAGTTAAATCAAAAAAAAACATGAACACAATCAGAATTTTAGTACTGTGCTTAATAACTACATTTGGTTACGCACAAAAGAAATTAAGTAAAACATCACAGTCAATTAAGGTGAATAAAGATGTTGTTATTAATCTAAACACGAGTTATGTAGAAATAGAAATAGAAACTTGGAATAGAGACATCGTAGAAGTAGAGGCTTATATTGAAAGCGATAAGCTATCTAAAGAAGAATTAGAACGTGCTTTAAAAGCATGGAATCTTAAGGTAGATGGTTCTAATGATCGTGTTACAATATCTTCAGATGGAGGAAGAAACATTGGCTTGTTAGATGACGATGACTATGTTGGATTATTGAGGGATCTAGAGTTTAAATTAGCAGAAATGCCAGAATTGCCAGAGATGCCAGCAATGCCAATACTTCCAGAAATGGCTCAATTTCCTGGAATGCCAGAGATGCCAGAGATGCCAATAATGCCAAAATTACCAGCGTTGCCTAAAGGTGTAACAACTATAGATTTTGATTACGAAAGCTATCAAAAAGATGGTGAAAACTATTTAGCAAAATGGAGTAAAAAATACGAAAAGAAAGGTGGTAAGGAGTTTCAAAAAAACATGGAAGATTGGGCACGGAAATTTGCAACATCTGGTTACCAAGAAAAAATGGAAAAATGGGGAGAAGAATATGGAAAGCGCTTTGAAGGTAAATGGGCAAAGGATATGGAAAAATGGGGAGAGAAATTCGGTGAAAAATATGGTGAGAAAATGGAGAAATGGGGAGAACAATTAGGTGAAGTATTTACCGAAGAATGGACAGAAAAAATGGAAGCTTGGGGAGAGAGTTTTGGTAAACAGATGGAGGAAAGAGCAAAGTTAATAGATGAAAATGCTAGTGAGATAGAACAACAAGCTAAACTAATAGAAAGACAAGCTAAGGTTGTTAATGAAAGAGCAAGGATGATGGAAGACAGAAAAAGGGAGCTCTCTGAAAGAAAAGAAGAGCGTAGCCAAGCTTTAGTGGAAAAAAGAGAAGAACGTAAACAGGCCTTACAAGAAAGGGCTAATTTACTTCGCCAAAAAAGGCAAGGAGTTTTAACAAGGAGTTATAAATCTGGTAGTAACAGTAAAGTACGCAAGGTTATTAAAATTAAAATCCCTAAAAAAGCAAAGCTTAAAACTAACATAAGACATGGTGAGTTAAAATTATCTTCAGTTATTTATAATATGACAGGCGATTTATCGCATACATTTTTAGTAGCAGAACACATTGATGGAAGTGACACTTCCATCAATGTGTCTTACTCACCAGTGATTATTAATACATGGGATTTAGGAACACTTAATCTTAATTTTGTAGATAAAGCAAATATTAAAAATGCTAAGAACTTAGTCTTAAATGCTAAGTCATCTAATATTAATATAGAAAATCTTACAGATACAGGTATTATAGATGGAAGCTTTGGTGACCTTACGATATCTAACCTTACATCATCTTTTAAGAATCTAAACTTAGTTTTAGAGAACAGCGATGCTTTAATATATTTACCTAAGGCTATCGATTACAATATGTATTTTAAAGGGAATCGTTCTAAATATAACAACAAACCAACCACTCAGAAAACACTGCGTAATTACCCAGAAGGAGAAAGCTCTAACAGAACTATTGTTGTGAATGCAAAGTTTAGCAATGTTATTATGAATTAGTCTATTTAGTTATTGACTATGTCGACTCTTTGATTTTTTAACCTGTTTCAGAATCTTTACTTATTTATTCTTCTCTGTTTTCCATAAAATAGTTTCCTATTTTTGTGGAAATTTTAATTTTTATGCCACTTTCTACTTTCGAAAGCTTTATAAAATCGCTTAAAGCACATCCTGTAGTTGATGCTTCAATAGAGCCTAGCGCCTATACTCCTTTAGATTTATCTATTCATAATTTAGAATTAAAAAGCGTTAACGTATCATCTTCCGATGATTTAGAGTCTTTTATATGGAATTATATGAAAAGTAAAAATGCAAAAATAGCTTATGGTGGTTATTTAGAGCAACGCGGTATTTATCAGCGTAGCGCTTATTTCAATGAAATTAATCCAGAAACCGAACGCAATATTCATTTAGGTTTAGATCTGTGGATTGAAGTTAATACACCAATCTATGCACCTTTAGATGGCACAATTCATAGTTTTAAGAATAATACCAATCATGGAGATTATGGACCAACTTTAATCTTGAAACACATGTTTAATAAATTTGAGTTTTTCACACTTTACGGACATTTAAGTGTCGCATCTTTATTAGAAAAGAAAGTTGGTGCAGACGTAAGGCAAGGAGAACAGATTGCTACATTGGGCAGTGCAGTGGTGAATGGAGATTATCCTCCGCATTTGCATTTTCAGATTATAAAAGATATGCAAAACTATAAAGGCGATTATCCTGGTGTGAGTAATCAGCTCGATTTAGAATTTTATAAAGTCAATTGTCCTGATCCTAATTGGCTTTTGTAAAGGATTTGGTTTAGAGTTATTTTTAAGCGTTATTTATTAGCGGTTAAAACTTCAATGACATGAAAAATATAGTCCTTCGATTATTTGATTTAATAAAAAAAGGAGAGCTAAAATTTCTAATTAACGGCATATTAAAACGTATCATTTCAAAGAATGAATCCTTTGGTTTAAAAAGAGATTTGAATGTCGTATTTCAAAATCCGGATGCATTAATTGACATTACTATACGACCTTTTAGAGATGGTGACCAAGATTATTTTACAATGGACTTACAAAATGATGGTCTTGTTGAAAAAAAAATTCCGACTTGCTTTGTAGCTACCAACACTGAAGATATCCCGTGTTACAGACAATGGCTCTTGGGACCAAAGCAAAATAATAAGATACAGGAATTTTGGGGAAAAGCATTTCCTGTTTTAAACAAAGATGAAGCGCTAATAGAAAGTGTCTTTGCTATACCAACGTTTAGAGGTAATAGAATTATGCCAGCAGCCATGGCTAGAATTGCTGAAAAAGGAAAGGATTTAGGAATCAGATGGGTAATTGTTTTCGTAGGTACAGACAATATTCCATCACTAAAAGGATGTCAGCGTTCAGGGTTTTATCCTTATGTTCTGAGAACGGATAAATGGTTTATGTTTAAGAAAACAATAGCTTTTACAGATATATCCAAAGAATTAATGGATACATATTCTAATAATATCTTGAGTACTAAACCTAAAAATTGAGCAATAAATTATAAACGTTCTGAGCTATTGCTTTTTATTCCAATCGGATTTTGATATTATCAAAGTAAAAAAATTCATAATGGCTCACATCAGGATTTTATATTTAATTAGTAATAGTCTGAAGTAGATATACTAATCTAACACGTCATCTGTAATAATTAATTTATACTCATACCTGTTTTTGGTAGGTTCATTAAATATCCATAAATCGTTATGGATAGGGTCTTGGTCATAAGTCAAAATATAATTAGCATCAACAGTTTTGAATAGCTTTATGTTACTAAAAATAAAAGATTCTGATGGTGTTATCGGATCTGTTGTGTCATTAAGATCACTTGCAACTCGCAAATTAGATTAGCTTGCCACTGGTAATTGTACACCACCTTCGGTAAATAATATCAGATCTAAGCTCGAATTATTTTGTATTATATATTAGGTTTTAAAACCAGAGTTAATATTATCGTCTTCATCATCGCATGTGGTAGCTACTATTAATGGCAGTATGAGATATTCTAAATAACGTTTTCATCTTTTTTTGTTTGAGGTTTAGTTCAGCCTACTCTACATTATAGTTTATTAATTCTGAGCATTCTGTAGTGCCATTTTTTTTATAATAATAAACAGCTCTGTCATTTCCTTCTAGAGTAACAGAGTATGTGTTATCGCAATGTACAGTAAGGTCTCTTCTCTGCGCAAGTTGTTCGTTTGCATCAGCGTCTTCTTGGTTATAGTCAAAATAATAACTACCATCTTCTAAAAGGGCCCAAGTTCCTGTTGCAGTTTCAACATCTACATAAAGTGAACTAAATGTATTGTCGTCTCTAAACTCTAAAATGATACCAGAATCTTCTCTTGTGTTTTGAAACCATTGATCTACGTACGTCCATTCTGTTCCTGTCCATTGGTCTATAATAGACTCTAAATTTTCATCACGATATAATTCCCAAGTCCCAAGTACTTTTGCTTCAACAGTTTCTTGTTATAATCGTCTCTTTCGCAGCTGATAAATAATAGGACGACCACTAATACTAGTATTAATTTTTTCATATTGTATGTCTTTGTTGTATAACAATAAAGGCTAGTAAAATCCGGACATTATTATAATAAATACTTTAAATAAAAATTAAGTAAATGAAAGTTAGTGAGTTAAAATGCTTAGAGATTTGCTGTTTTTCTCACTCAAATGCTGTATTTCTAATTTATAGGTAAGTAAAGTTTCATGTTATTCAATTCAATAGTATCTAAATGACCCATTTTAGATGTATCTTTAGTTATTAAATGCATATGTAAAAATGAATTTTGATGTGTAAAAACACTTTTATGTTCTGTTGAAAAGAAACCAATAATCTCTACATCTTCGTTTGTTAAATTATAGTTGGCCTGTCCTTGGTGTGCCTCTTCTGGCGACGATATTTTGGTTCCGATTGGAAGATTCTGAACGTGAATTGTAGCCTTAGTAGCGTTTCCAATAAGTTTAAAAACAAACGGTCTTTTTGCTGTTGTTGTTTTGTCGTTTATATAGTTTTCTACCTCCTTAATAGACGTAATATCTTATGGTAGATCTATCTCTTTCCAAGTGTCTACATTGCCATAAACAAAGAAAGGTGCCGTTGTGTTAAATGTTTTATCTAGAGTCATTGTAGAGTCTGTCAGAATTTTAGACACGTAGGCTTCGCCATTATTTATTAAAATTTCTCCGGTTAAATAACTTTCAGGTCCAATACCATAAAGCCCTTTTTTAATTGCAATAGTCTCAAGATTAATACGGCTACCTAATTCGCCTTTCGACATTACATTTTTCATAGCACCAACAACTTTTATAGGAGTGTACGCGTCTTGCTCTAAATCTGTTGATTTCGTATTAGAGTTGCAAGATATTAGTGTCATAAAAAAAAGAACGAGTGCTATAGGTTTTGTATTTATTTATTAAGATCTGTTATTAAATTAGTGCCAATATATTTATTATAATAGGTTGTTTTATCGCGGATTAAATTAATAAATAGAAAACGAAGTCAATGAGCCTAAGTCGTAATAAATGTATTTACCCAAACTCAGTTTGTGTTTTTAGTTAATTACTGACAAGTATTAACCATTTGGTGCATCATTTTCGATTATAGTCATAGTTCTATGCTTATAATAATCAGGTAAAGGCAAAGCATTAGGTGATATTTTATTTAAATAACCAAAAGATTGTTAATAAAGCAAATAGAATAATTGCAAGTGTAACACCAGTTATTTTTTTCTTTTTAAAATATTGTTTTTCAATTCCTTAAGGTTTTGTTAAACTCTGTTAATAAGGGTTAATTGCTGTAACAATATTAAAAAACATCCGTCTATATAGTATAAATAAATATTAAAATTATGAGAACATTATATAACATTAAAATTACAGATAGAACGAACACAACTGAAACGTTTGTTTGGAATTCGAAACGACGTTACAACTAAACTAAGCGTAAAACCATCAATCATTATAACATCAACATTATGAGAACATTAAATACCAACAGAATTACAGCGACAGCGAACACTACTAAAACCTTTGTTTGGAATTCGAAACGACGTTACAACTAAACTAAGCGTAAAACCATCACATTATAACATCAACATTATGAGAACATTAAATACCAACAGAATTACAGCGACAGCAAACACAACGAAAACCTTTGTTTGGAATACAAAAAGACGCTACAATTAATTAACTGGTTATCTATAGATAACACAGCAATCAAAACAATCAGTAAACACCCTTGTTAATTTATATTTTCAAGGGTGTTTATTTTTTATTCGTTTTGGTCTTATTTTAACTATTCACACTCAGCTTGCATAGTTTTGTCTTTCCCATTACCGTCAGTTCGCGTGTTTCTAGTTAGTGAGAAATATATCGATAACCTTTGTGATTCTATGAGCTTCTCGATACAAAATTCTAAAAAGCGAATTTCACTCGAAGTGACGACATATGTGCAAATTGAACTTCTACCGTCAGTTCGAGTGTTCCAATTTTTTCTATTGGAATGTATCGAGAACCTTTATTATATTTAGACCATGAAACAATCTTATGTATATATCCTAAAATGTTCAGACGGTTCTTATTATACAGGCATTACGTCGAACTTAACTAATAGAATAGTAGAACATAAAGCTGGAAAACATAAAGATAGTTACACCCATCGTCGAAGACCATTAGATTTAGTTTTCTATGCAGAATTTACAGATATTAATATGGCAATTGAAACCGAAAAGCAAATTAAAAACTGGTCTAGAGCTAAAAAGGAAGCCTTAATCAATGGCGATTATGATAAACTACCTAATCTAGCTAAGAAGAATTTTAATTAGGTTTGATGTATAAGCGTCAGTTCGCGTGTTTCGAGTTAGTGAGAAATATATCGAGAATCTTTGTTGCTCTTTAAACTTCTCGATACAAAATTCTAAAAAGCGAATTTCACTCGAAGTGACGATATATGTGTGAATTGAACTTTCAAAATAACTAAGAGCTTCAGACATAATTTCTACTTGGTCATTATCTTGAATTTGAAGGTCATTTTTAAATAAAAGTAATCTTCCCTTAGTTATAAGGTAAGTCCAAGAGAAATGATATGAAAATATATTTCTCGGAACTTTTACATTTATAGCTGAGTGAGAAGAGTCAGCAACAAATTCATTTGATATAGTTACAAGTTTATTTATTTTAAGACTTTTTGAAATAGAGAGATAACTTTCAATTTGTACTTTATCGATACCATTATTTTTGTTTTTCATTTCAAAAAGTGCAGCATCAATAATAATTCCTTTAGTAACAACAATTATTAATCCATTAATACGACATGGACTAATATCGGGAAAACATGCTTATGTGAAATAGTAAGCTCGTCCTGAACGATTTAATTTTATACTTTTAAAAATACCATCTCTATATTCTTTAACCAATCTTACTGTTGCCATAAAAATTGAAGTTAAAGCCATTTCATCTCCAGTTTTAAGAGTTGGGATTAATCTTGCATGTTGTAGTTTAATCTGACCGCTTTTTACAAATGAATCAAAATCTATTTTTTTAAGTCCTACTAGTTTGGTTAATTTTTTTTGAATCCCTTGCATAAGGATCTCTTTATTAAAGGTCTCGCTTATGAGTAGTTGCGTGGTTTAGAACTAAACTTTATAAGTCTTCTGGTAACGGAGAAATCATAATATGTGCTCTGTGCGTACCAGGATTCATAATCCAAGGATGGTTTGAAGCCGCTGGTGCTTCAGGTAAACCTGTAGATGCTGCTGTTGCAAAAGGCATATACACCACATAGCGTAGTCGTGCTCCGTCTACTTTTAAAGTTTCAGAATCGTACATTATTTTTTTGCCGTAGTAAATGTGTAAGGTTCCGCCAGTTGGTATTTTAAGGTCACCTGCTTTTGCTTCTGCTTCACGGATATTAAAGATTTCTTGGTGTTTTTTACCTTCTGCTTTTAAGGCACGTCCTCTTGCCATAAAAGGGTCTAAATCTTTGTGGTAACATGCAGCACTAAAGCCATCTTTTTTAGGATCGTCTGCGAGTACTATAAATTCGTTATTCCCTTCTCTTAGTGTTACAAATTCGCCTGCCATATTATAGCCAATAACTTTACAACCTGCTCTGCTTGCTTCTGGTGCAGCCATTAATGCGGTTGCAATTAAAGCGGCATCGGTATCAATTGGTTGTAAGTTTTTATTTATTTCTGTTGCAGCTTCTGTTATGGTTTCCGTTGCAGCAGGTTCTTCTATTGCTGTGTTTGTTTTGTCTGATGAGTTACAAGACACCAAAATTCCTGTAAAGATAAATGCTGTAATAATGTGTTTCATATTTATCAGTATTTTAGTTGTGTTATAAATAAGCATAGGGTTTGGATTATAAGTTGCTTAACTTTCTTGTAGTTACGTTAAGCCACTAATTTAGCAAATTAAAACCGAATATAATATTTACGAGTCCCAATAATTATTGGGACTCGTAAGGCGTTTAAAATTCATAACACATTGTAAACGTTATTGTGGCAGGTTTTTAACTGTCTTCTTTTTTTAGAGGGGAATGATGTTCGCTTACAATTTTCCAACCATTATCTGTATTGACAAACAATAACGAAATTTGGTCATTTACAACCACAAGGTCGTCACCAAATTTGAGGTGAAAATCGGAATGAAAGGTTATATTGGCAACATCTCCATAAACGGCAACCATCATGTCTTCAGTGTCAAATTTTACGACTTCAGTAACCGCACCAAACGTATTACGTTCATAGTCTTCATTAGCGACACTGCCATTGCGTGGTTCTCCACCTTTAAATTCTGTAAACTTTGGGCTGTAGGCATGAAACGCAATGAGTTTATCTAGATCTCCATCCTTAAGACTTTGCACAATAGCATCCCAAGTTTCTAGTAGTTCTTGTTTTGCTTCAGGAAATTCATCATTAATTAAATCAATTTGGACTTCCTCAACTTCTACTTCCAATGCAACGTTCTGTTCTTTTTCTCCACATCCTGTGAATAAAACTCCCAAAAGTACAATCAATACTAATGTCAATTTAGTTTTCATAATTTTATAGTTGATTTATTAGTTAGTAATCAGTAAGTTACTAAAATTTTGATGACTTAAGATTTCTTGTAAGTAGATACTTATAACAGACTTTTTTTGTGAATGTGCTATACCTAATTGTATAATTCTATAAAACTAGAGATGGTTTTGCGCTGTTTGTAATGCTATAAAAAAAAACCTGATGGGCTACATCAGGTTTTTAGAGTATTTATAAAACGAGTAATTAGTTATACGTGTTATTATGGCTTGTTTTATTTCAATTTTTGCCAAGCTGTCTTTTGACCAGAGATTATTAACTCTATTACCTTACCATTAGAATCTATTACGAAATCTATATAATTATCTGATTTTGGTACATAAAAACGCGTTTTCGATTCAGGAAGAAGCGGAAACGTTTGAGGGCCAACCTTACTAAATAAAGCACCATTCTTAATAAAAAATTCTGCCTTCATTTGGGCTCCAGTAATTTGATAGTTACCACAGTATTTTTCTAAATCACTTTCGGTTAAATTAATATATGCTCTTTCATTGTATGTAATTACAGATCTTGTTTTTAAGTTATAGGCATCACCAGATTTTAACCAATAATATTCTCTACTGCCAGCTGGTAATTTATAGATTGTATCACGTTCTTTAGACCAACGCGTTCCATCGTAAATGGCGACATAAGATTCGCCAATAACGGTAAATGTATTTTTACGGACTATAATGCCTGTGCTTTCGTCGATACCTAAGCCTAGAAGTTCTGGTTTGTTATCTAAAATCTCGAACATATCATTTTGTCTATTTCTAGCTAATACATGTTGGTCTATTGCAACATTTTTAACAAAGGCAAAACCGTCTTCATGATCTCCCATCATTATAACATTAGTTTTAGAATCTCCTCTTGCTAAATAAGAGCCTTGTATGGTTGCTCCTGCAGAAGAGCCAGCAATAATGCCACCTCTGGTTAGGACGTTGTTTAAAGCGTTGTGTGTTTTTGTATTAAGATAAGAATCTGCTAATCGCCACTGTCTGCCGCCAGTTATCCAAACACCTGATGCTGTTTCTAAAACATTGGTAAATTCTTTTGAGTTTGCTTCTGTTCTGTCTCTTGTATGTAATACAGAAACATTAGTAAACCCATTTTTTAGGTAGTCGTTTTTAATGTTTTCAAGAAAAGCGTCGTCATAGTCTTCACTAGAAATTGCAGTTGGGATTACAACTAAATGCTTATCTGCACCACCCATTAATTCTTTAAATTTATCCCATAATTCATCGGTCATTCTGCCACCACCAACTATTAAAAGCGCACCATTCTCTGGTCCAATAGTTTCGTTTTCTTTTAGAGTGTTCGTCTCCTGCCCAAATAGATTGTTAACTGGTAATAATACTATGGCTAGAAGAAAACAGATTAATAAGTTGCGATTTTTTTTCATGTGTATTTAAGTTGTTTAATGATCTATAATCAGTGCTAATTCAGCGTTTTTTTAAAGTTAAGAAAAACTTCTTATACTGTTGTGCGTAGTTCTACCTGTTTTCTAATAGTAAATAGATCGCTCCGTATGGCTCGCAATGCCATAAAAAAAAATCCTGATGGGTGGTTGAATCAGGGTTTTTTGTTTATTATGTTGTTAGTTCGAGTGTTTCGAGTGGGCGAGACTGTATCGAGAAGCTTTTTTATTTTAAAAGCTTCTCGATACAGTGTTATTCCCTTTAATTTTTTCTCACAATTTTCACAATCCGACTAAATATGATTTCAGCTAAATTCCAGTTATAGCCATCAAAATTGGTTGTATTATTAAATTGAATAATAACCGTGTCTATGTCTTCATAGTATTTTGCCATACTCTGATAACCAACAACCAAACCTGTATGATCATACTCGTAAATTGAAGAATATACGTCTTCTTCTCCTTGGTTAAAAACGGAACCATCGTTTAATGCTCTTATGAATATGCCTACATCTTCTGCTGTTGCTATCATTCCTTGTTCCTCAGTCTTATGGTCGTCTTCATAGCCAACATAATAACCACTCATTAAATCGTCTATATTTACTTCGCTAAGCGACCCAAACGTATTGTTGAGCTCTAGTGGTATTAAAATTTCCTCTTGGATATATTGGTGATTGTTATAACCAACCACTTTATCTATGAGTCTGCGAAGTAGTAAATAATTGGTATTTGAATAGCCGTAGTCTTCATTAGGTGTAAAGCTAGCTGGCATGTCAATTGCAAATTCTAATGCTTCTTCTTCTCCATCAGGTGGATTAGCCCAAAAATTAGGATGGTCCATGTAGTTTGGAATGCCACTACGATGTTGCACCATCATTCTTATGGTTATTTGTTCTGCATTTTCAATTCTTCCGACAAGTTCAGGGAAGTAATCAGCGAGTGTTTTATCTAAGGAAAGTCTTTGGCTATGAGCTAATTTTGTTATAGCAACAGCGACATACAATTTACCAATACTAGCAATTTTGAATAAAGCTTTTGGGTTGGCAGGTATTTTGTTTTTTCGATCGTGCCAACCAGCTGCATAAAAGGCTGGAGGTTTACCTACTTCGTCTACATAAACAATTATTCCATCAAAGTCATATTCAATGGCTTTATTTACTTGCTCTTGTACTGTATCTGGTAGTGGCATTATCCAAGCTTTTACCAAAATCCATGGTACAAAGTACAAGGAACTTATGCTTGCAATAATAAATACGATTCTCAGTATTCGTTTTGTTTGGTTATTCTTCATGTTATTTAACATAGTGCATAAACCATTACTATTTGCAATGACTTACACTATTTTTAATTTAAAGATGACGTATTATATATTACAGGCATTTGCCCTTTCCATTTATTCCATAAACTGTTGTCACTAATTAGACTTGCCATAAAATGACCAACGTTTATACGACTGGTTTTTCCAGCATTAAAAATGGCACTTCTAGTTGGAGACGAATGTGTTTCGTAATCGGTAACTTCAGTTTCATCAGTTAAACCGTCGGGTCTTACTGCAGCCCATTCGATGAATTGGTTGTTTTGTCCAATTTGGATTCGTAAGTAATCTGCTGCTTTTTCATTGTCTACGTGAGGAGGTAAAAGAAGTCTTAAAAGCCCAATAACGCATTTTTGTGCAAACGAAATTGGTTCATTTAAATCACGATTACGATTACCAGTAGTATTCATTAAAACATATTTAATAGGACTTTCTGGCTTATTGGCTTTTATGGCATTACATAGTCTGCGAGCAGCATCTGTAACAAGTCTTCTGGGTTGTCCATAAATTCCTTTCCAATTCATATTATGTCCTAGACATGATGCAATTGCATCACAACCAAGAGTCAGTTTCATCATTTCTTTATCACTTAAATCTAAAAGACTTGCTGAGATAATTTTTACAAGTTCATTGTTTTTCCATGATTCTGGTAATTTTTCAGTAGACCTTACAACTGCCTTAACCCTGTGTCCTTGTATTAAAAGTTGCTCAGTCAGTTGTCTTCCTGTTGCTCCACTTGCACCTACTACTAAAATTGTCATATGATTTTTTAAAATTGATTGATACTTACTAGACGATATTTACGCTAATATGTTACATGTGTGAGGATTGCCATAAAAAAATCCTGATAGTTTATATCAGGATTTTTAATGATTCTAGATTCTGAAACGAGTTCAGGATGAAACTATGTTATTAGGTTTCTCTTAATTAGATTTCCTGCATTCAAAGGAATCTTATTCAACAAGTACCCACTCTCCTTTATCAATCAAAGGAATTGCTTGTTTATACTTTACTTCTTTAGCTTCACCACTCATTACATGCTTAATAGTCACTTTATCATTACGACCAATTTTTGGTTGATCTCTTACAATCGTTTCTACGACTTGTTGTTGGCGCGATGCACCAGCACCAGCAGCTCTGTTTTGAGACGAACGCTCATCTAAATTTTGAATCTCGTCTTTTTGAGTTTCTAGTTTTTCTTGTTTACGCGTTCTTGCTTCTTGAATCGTATTGGCTGTTTCTTGCGGAATTTCACCTTTAAATAAGAATGAAATTACATCTTTATTCACTTGGTCAATCATAGCTTTAAACAACTCAAAAGACTCAAACTTATAAATTAATAAAGGATCTTTTTGCTCGTGTACGGCTAACTGAACCGATTGCTTTAATTCATCCATTTTTCGCAAATGTACTTTCCAAGCATCATCTACAATGGCGAGTGTAATGTTCTTTTCAAAATCATTAATCAGCTGCGTTCCTTTAGTTTGGTAAGCTTTCTCTAAATCCGTAACAACCTGTAGATTTTTAACACCATCTGTAAATGGCACAACGATACGTTTAAACTTATCGCGTTGTGTGTTATATACATTTTCTATAACAGGAAATGCTAAATCTGCATTGCGTTGCATTTTTTCGCGATAGTGCTTAAAGGCTTCTTTATAAATTGTACCAGCGATGTCTGTTTCGCTCATTTTTTCGAAGTCTGCTTCAGAAATAGGTGAGGCCATTGAGAAGTAACGGATTAACTCAAACTCAAAGTTTTTATAATCGTTAGCATCTTTATTGGTCATTGCAATACCTTCAGAGGTATCAAAAATCATGTTGGCTAAATCGACACGTAGACGTTCACCTTGTAATGCATTTTTACGACGTTTGTAAACCACTTCACGCTGTGCGTTCATAACATCATCATACTCTAATAAACGCTTACGTACACCAAAGTTATTCTCTTCTACTTTTTTCTGTGCACGCTCAATAGACTTAGAAATCATGCCGTGTTGTATCACTTCACCTTCTTTAAGACCCATTCTATCCATCATCTTAGCAATACGTTCACTACCAAATAGACGCATTAAGTTATCTTCTAAGGACACATAAAATTGTGAACTTCCTGGATCTCCTTGACGACCAGCTCTACCACGTAATTGTCTATCGACACGACGCGAATCGTGACGCTCTGTACCAATAATGGCTAAACCGCCAGCGGCTTTAACCTCCTCACTCAACTTAATATCTGTACCACGACCTGCCATGTTGGTTGCAATGGTAACTTGGCCAGCATTACCTGCTTGTGCCACAATATCAGCTTCTTTCTTATGTTGTTTCGCATTTAGGACGTTGTGATCTATTTTGCGAACGCTTAATAGTTTTCCTAAAAGTTCAGATATTTCTACATTGGTTGTTCCTAAAAGTACTGGTCTGCCTTGTTGTGACAAATTGGTAACCTCATCAATAACCGCATTATACTTTTCGCGCTTAGTTTTATAAACTAAATCGTCTCTATCATCTCTGGCAATTGGTCTGTTGGTTGGAATTTCTACCACATCTAATTTGTAGATTTCCCAGAATTCACCTGCTTCTGTAACCGCAGTACCCGTCATACCAGACAGTTTACGGTACATTCTAAAATAGTTTTGAAGCGTTACAGTAGCAAAAGTTTGCGTAGCAGCCTCAATCTTTACATTTTCTTTAGCTTCAATCGCTTGGTGTAATCCGTCAGAATAACGACGACCATCCATAATACGACCTGTCTGCTCATCTACAATCATTACTTTGTTTTCCATTACAACGTATTGGTTGTCTTTTTCAAACAAAGCATAGGCCTTTAAAAGCTGATTTAAGGTATGTATCCGTTCCGATTTAATATTAAAATCTCTAAATAAAATTTCTTTAAGATTGGCTTCTTCTTCTGATGATAACCCTTGAGATTCAATCTTAGCAATTTCAATTCCCATTTCTGGCATCACGAAGAAGTCTGGATTATCTTCACCTGAAAGGAATTCAATTCCCTTATCAGATAATTCTACCTGATTATTTTTTTCGTCAATAACATAATAAAGTTCTGCATCAATCTTAGGCATTTCTCTATTATTATCTTGCATGTAGAAGTTCTCCGTTTTTTGAAGTAACTGCTTAATACCTTCTTCAGATAAAAACTTAATTAATGCTTTATTTTTAGGAATACCTCTGTAAGCTCTTAATAATTGGAATCCACCTTCTTTAGTGTCACCAGCGGCAATCAGTTTTTTAGCTTCAGCTAGTACACCAACTAAATATTTGCGTTGTACTTCTTCAATAGCGTTTACCTTAGGCTTAAGAGCATCAAACTCGTGCTCGTCTCCTCTAGGAACAGGACCCGAAATAATTAATGGTGTACGCGCATCATCGACTAATACAGAATCGACTTCATCGACGATAGCATAGTGGTGTCGACGTTGCACCAAATCTTCTGGCGAATGTGCCATATTATCACGTAAGTAATCGAAACCAAATTCATTATTAGTTCCATAAGTGATATCTGCATTATATGCTTTTCGACGTGCATCTGAGTTTGGTGTATGGTAATCAATACAATCGATACTCATGCCATGAAACTGAAATATTGGTGCCATCCAAGCACTATCTCGTTTTGCCAAGTAATCATTAACGGTTACTAAGTGCACACCTCTACCAGTTAAGGCATTTAAGTACACAGGTAATGTTGCTACAAGCGTTTTACCTTCACCAGTTTGCATCTCTGCAATTTTACCTTGGTGCATTGCGACACCACCTATTAATTGTACATCGTAATGAATCATGTCCCAAGTAATTGGCTTACCTGCAGCATCCCAAGAGTTTGCCCAAATAGCTTGGTCTCCGTCTAAGGTTACATAATCATTATCACCAGAAATTTCGCGGTCAAAGGCATTAGCCGTTACCGGAATTTCTGTATTGTGTACAAAACGTTTTGCAGTTTCTTTTACTACAGCGAAAGCTTCTGGTAAGATGTCGTTTAGAACTTCTTCAGTAATATTATAGATATCATCTTCGATCTTATCGACTTCGACATACATATCCTCGCGCTCATCTATATCTTCTGTAATTGTAGCTTTGGCTAAAAGGTCTTCTTTTTGTGTGTTGAGCGGTAATCTCGCTTCAGCAATTTTTTCCTTAAACTCAGTCGTCTTAGCTCTAAGCTCATCGTGAGATAAAGCTTCAAGCGCTTTCTCAAAAGTTTTTATTTTATCTACAATTGGTTTTAATTCGCCAACGTCTTGTTTGGATTTATCTCCAACAAAAACTTTTAGTACTTTATCTAAAAAACTCATATTATATATATTGTATCAGATTGATTGGTGTCAAACTGTGTGTTAATTTCAGTAAAAAAGGCTAGCTCATAAGGGCTAGTTATTATTTTAAATTAAGAGAATCCGAAAATAAAAAAAGTCTCTCAGTTATGATAACGCAAGAGACTTTTTTTTGTGTAATATTATATGTTAATATTCATCCTCATTCCAGAGATAATCTTCATCAGTAGGATAATCTGGCCAAATTTCTTCAATAGAGTCGTAAGAATCACCCTCGTCTTCTATCGCTTGTAAATTTTCAACAACCTCCAAAGGAGCTCCTGTTCTAATTGCATAATCAATCAGTTCGTCTTTTGTTGCCGGCCAAGGTGCATCACTTAAATAAGATGCTAATTCTAATGTCCAATACATTTGCGTATAAATTTAATTTTTGCAAAAATAATTTTTTAGTTGAACAATTCAAGAAAAAATCAAATTAATTAATCATTAATAGAAAGAACGTGTAATTCTCAAACTCTACGGATTACTTTATTGCAATTTATAATCCTGTTCTGAAGTGATAGATAATTTTCAATTCGAATGCGTTTTATAACCCATTGGGAATAAAATTCGTACCAAGAATTAAATTTAATAGGAGGTTGTTCTCTATACAATTCCGATTTTTCAGAATTGTATAGAACTGACGTCTCAATTAAGGTATTAAGATTCTTTTTTTGGAATCCACTTTATCTCTTCAGCCTGTAAATCAGATGTCAACTTCCGTGCCAATACAAAAAGGTAGTCAGAAAGTCGATTGATATACATTAGGGTTTCAGGTTGAAACGGCTCTAAATCATTGAGATGTGAAGCTAAGCGCTCAGCTCTACGGCAAACTGTACGTGCAATGTGACAGAATGACACCGTTTGATGACCACCTGGTAATACGAAGTGCGTCATTTGCGGTAAGCTGTCTTCCATAAGATCCATTTCTTTTTCTAAACGTTCTATGTCTGCATTAGAAATCTTAGGAATATTTAAACGTGCTTTGCCATTTTTTAAAGTCGCTTTTTCTGGATCTGTTGCTAAAATAGCACCAACCGTAAATAAACGATCTTGAATTTCCATTAACGTATTTTTATACAACGGGTCAATGTTTTGATCTCTAATGAGTCCAATATGAGAATTGAGCTCATCTATAGTACCGTAACTTTCTATTCTTATATGATGCTTAGGGACGCGTGTGCCACCAAATAGAGCAGTGGTACCTTTATCTCCTGTTTTTGTATATACTTTCATATTTCAAAGTTAAGAGTTATGAGTGAAAAAGTTATAGTTTTTTAATTTAAGAGCTAAAGACTTTTTTATCGATTATGAGTATCACTCTCAACTACACCATCACGTAAACGAATAACACGATGTGCGTGTGCTGCAATTTCTTCTTCGTGCGTTACCATAATTACGGTATTACCTGAACTATGAATTTTATCGAATAATGCCATGATTTCTAGACCAGTTTTAGAATCTAAGTTACCCGTTGGCTCATCGGCTAAGATTATAGATGGTTTGTTAACTAAGGCACGGCCAATAGCAACACGTTGGCGTTGACCACCAGAAAGTTGATTAGGTTTGTGGTCCATACGATCTGCTAAACCAACATCTGTTAAAACTTCTGAAGCGCGATCTTGGCGTTGCTTTTTTGAAGCACCTGCATAAATCATTGGTAAGGCTACATTTTCTAATGCAGTAGTTCTTGGTAGTAAGTTGAAGGTCTGAAAAACAAAACCAATTTCTGTATTTCTAATTTCGGCAAGTTCATCATCAGTCATCTGACTTACATCGTTCCCACTAAGGTTATATGAACCTGCAGTAGGTGTGTCTAAGCAACCTAGTAAGTTCATTAACGTTGATTTACCAGAACCAGAAGGTCCCATGATAGCGACATATTCGCCACGTTTAATGTCTAAATCGATACCTTTTAAAACATGAACGATTTCTTGTCCTAGTTTAAAATCTCTAATGATATTTCTAATTTCAATGACATTGTCACTCATAATTAAATAGTCTTGGTTGTTTAAATCCTTTGCAAGGTAAAAGAATTTAAAAATCAGTTCACCAAATAAGACGTTAAAGTTATAAGGTTGTTACAGTCTAATTTTAAAATGTTCTTTGACTTGTTCTTTTCTAAAGAATACAAAACCTAAATGGAAGCAATCTACAGTTACAGAAACAGCATTTTGAGCTTTAATATGCTCCCAGGCTTCTGTCATCCCTTTAGACCAATAAATATCATCAAAAATAAAAATAGTATCATTATTGACTTTAGGTAAAAGTGTTTCAAAATATTGAATGGTTGCATCTTTGTTGTGATGACCATCAAAGAAAATAAAGTCAAATGTGTCTTCTTTTAAATCAGGAATGGTATCAGTAAAATTTCCTGTAATAAACTCAACATTTTTTACTTTTTGATTTTGAAGTTTTGACTTTGCAAATTCTAAAGTATTTGGGCAACCTTCAATTGTTGAAATACTTGAAGATTGATTAGCCAAAGCAATTGCGTAAGTTCCCATTCCTAAAGAGGTGCCTAATTCTAAAATGGTTTTAGAGTGAAAATAGTTTGCAATTCTGAATAAAATTTTAGTGTCTTTTTTTGAGCTACTCGATGTTCTAACCATTTCACTAACCTTACGCTCATTAGTATCTAAAACTTTCGAACCTTCTCCTAAATCTTTGATTTTTAAAACAGTATTTGATTTTTTTAATGTTTCACGATAGTCGTTTATAAAAGTATAAGCTTCATGTTTTGTTTTGTCGTATAGGCATTTTGTAATAAAATTATATACAAAAGGGGAGTGGACTCCGTGTTGATTTCTGGAGTTTAAAAGGAATTTTATATATGCTATTATTTGGTACAAATTATTAATATAATCGATTGCAAAGAAACTGTAATTATTTAGAATAATAAATTTTGGATTTACTCTGAAATTATTTCTGTTCATTTTGTCTTGATAGCAAACGAACCAAAAATTACAAGCAATTTGACCAAATTGCTAAAACACCATTTACTTTAGCAATTTTGTGCTTAACGCTCTACTTTGCACCTTCATTCCATCGTTCATTATTTCTGCAAATTGATGTTTTCGACTATGTCGAAATTTAGGATGTGATTATTAACCTTGGCTTGTTTTAATTTTAAATGAGTGAATGTTTATTGCTTACATCTGAAATCTACCACTGAGACTGAATACTATTCCTCAAGTTTCTCCGATAACTCAAACCAGCGCATTTCTTTTTTGCTAATAGTGTCAATTATAGTTTGAAGTTTCTCTGATAATTTAGAAATTTCATCTTGTGATAACTCTGGGTCATGAAACTTTGCTTCTAAAGCAGTTTTATCTAGTTCTAACGAACGAATTTTTGATTCTAAATTCTTATGCTCTTTTTGTTCATTATAAGAAAGTTTTTTAGCTTCGTTTTGCTTTACAACTTTGGTGTTATCCGTTTTTTTAACCTGTTCAATTTGTTTTGGTTTACTTGCGTCATAGGCTCTGAAATCTGAATAATTCCCTGGAAAATCATCGACAACTCCTTCACCTCTAAATACAAACATGTGGTCTACAATCTTATCCATAAAATAACGATCGTGAGAAACAACTAATAATACTCCAGGGAAATCCATTAAGAAATCTTCTAAAACATTAAGCGTTACAATGTCTAAATCGTTTGTTGGTTCATCTAAAATTAAAACGTTGGGGTTTTGAATTAAAACGGTACATAAATATAAACGCTTTTGCTCTCCACCACTTAATTTTTCGACAAAGTCATATTGCTTTTTTCTATCGAATAAAAACTTTTCTAGTAACTGTTGCGCACTAATCTGACGCCCTTTAGCTAACGGAATATAATCTCCAAATTCTTTAATAACGTCAATAACTTTTTGACCTGGTTTTGCTTTAATACCTCCTTGTGTATAATATCCGATTTTTACAGTTTCACCAATTACTACTTTTCCGCTGTCTGGATGTAAACTCTCAGTTAAGAGATTTAAAAATGTAGATTTACCAGTTCCGTTTTTTCCAATGATACCGATGCGATCTCCTTTTTTAAAGGTGTATTCAAACCCATCTAATATTGTTTTGTCTTTAAAGGCTTTCGAAACGTTATGAAACTCAATAATTTTGCTTCCTAAACGCGCCATATTAATATCTAATTCAATTTTATGATCGTTACGACGTTTATGTGCTTTAGATTTTATTTCAGAGAAATCATCGATTCTACTTTTAGATTTGGTAGTTCGTGCTTTAGGTTGGCGACGCATCCATTCTAACTCCTTTTTAAAGAGTTGTTTGGCTTTACCAACTTCGGTAGCATCATTTTCAATTCTAGCTTCCTTTTTTTCTAAATAGTAAGAATAATTCCCTTTGTAAGTATGCAGTTGTCCGTGGTCTAATTCTACGATTTCATTACAAACACGTTCCAGAAAATAACGGTCGTGTGTTACCATAAACAACGTTTGCTGTGTTTTAGCAAAATATTCTTCTAGCCACTCAATCATTTCTAAATCGAGATGGTTAGTTGGTTCATCTAAAATTAAAATGTCGGGTTTGCTTAATAACGCTTGCGCTAGTGCTAATCGTTTTTTTTGTCCACCAGATAGTGTATTTACTTTAATAGATAAATCATCTAGCTTTAATTGCGAAAGTGTTTGCTGGTATTGTGTTTCAAATTCCCAAGCATTGTGTCTGTCCATACCTTCAAAAGCTAATTGATAAGCTTCAGCATCTTCAGGATCTTTTAAAGCGTTTTCATAAGCTTCAATAATTTTTAAAACAGGAATATCTGAGGCAAAAATAGTTTCTTCGAGCGTGAGTTTAGGATCTAAATCTGGTTCTTGGTCTAAGAATGCCAAACGAAGCCCTTTTCTAGCAACAACTTGCCCTTCATCTGGAGTGTCTTTTCCGGATAGAATATTTAGGATAGAGGTCTTTCCGCTTCCGTTTTTTGCTACAAATGCAATTTTTTGGTCTTTATGAATACTAAAGGATAAGTCTTTAAAAAGTTTAAGCTCACCAAAAGACTTTGATATATTTTCTACGTTGAGATAATTCAAACTAAATTTTTTACAAAGAACGTAAATAAACCAAAAAGAATACCAATAGTTTTGATATTACTATTGATGCATTATATTTGTCTGTAAACACCATTTTTCTTATGAAGCGGTTAAAGCTTTTAATTCTATTACTTACTTGTGTTATTGTTTCATCTTGCATACCACATAAAGACACTGTTTATTTACAAAACAAAGACAATTCACTTAACGATAGTCTGCAAAATAATCTTTCGGAAGTACAGAAGCCCTACAGAGTTCAGATTGCAGATATTTTGAATATAAGAATTAAGGTTTTAGACCAAGATAATGAGCAGATTTTTAATCCTGTTGGTGAGGATAATTTAAATGCTAGTAGTGCTGAGCGCGCTTATTTTGATGGTTTTACTATTGATTTACACGGCAATATAAGAATCCCACAACTTGGAGAGATAAATGTTTTGGGATATACCACTGACGAAATAAGACTGCTTTTAGAAAAAAAATTATTAGCCGAGCAATTTAAGAAAACTGCAAACATTTTTGTTACGGTTAAGTTAGCAGGATTGCGCTTTGTGGCTAGTGGTGAAGTTGCGAATCCAGGTAGTATTACATTATTTCAGGATAGAGTAAATATTTTTGAAGCTATAGCTAATGCAGGTGAAATAGTGCAAACTGGTAACAGAAAAGAGGTGATGGTTATTAGACAATATCCACAAGGACAAAAAATTCATAATTTAGATTTAACGGATATTAATGTTATGAAATCCCCTTACTATTATATACAACATAACGATATGATTTATGTGAAGCCTTTAAAGCAAAAATCTTGGGGAACAGGTATCACAGGTGCCCAAACTTTTACAACACTGATAACAGTTTTAGGTTTATTAACTACAAGTGTTCTTTTAATTGATAGATTGTAGATTATGAGTGAGTATGAATATGAAGCAGAGACTAATGAAACGAGCCAGTCTAATTTTGATATTAAAGGCTTATTGTTTAAAATTTTAAATTATTGGCCTTTAATACTTATATCGGTAATTATTGGTTTGAGTATAGCGCATTATGTCAATGTAAGAAAAGAAAACGTCTATAGATTAGATAGTTTAATGTCTATTGAAAATGATCAAAGTCCCTTAGTTACCGCTAATACAAGTATTTCATTTAATTGGGGAGGCGTTTCTGGTAAAGTAGGTAAAGTAATCACAGAAGTAAATACAAGAACACATAATGAATTGGTTGTTGACTCATTAGAGTTTTATAAGCAGTATCTAAAACAAGGCGAATATCATCTCAAAGATATATACAAAAATTCTCCGTTTTCTGTTATTATAAATAAAAATTCATCTCAAATTCTCTCAAAATTAATTGAAATAAAACCTATAGATGATAACTCGTTTGAGTTGTCTATTAATATGGGAGAGTCTAAGAGCGTTAACTGTCAAAATTATAAGTCGACAAAGATTAAAAGGGTTGGTGTTTCGTCTGGTATGATCACCAAAACATATAGATATGGTCAAAATATTAATTTACCATATTTTAATGCAGTCATACAAAAAGATTCGACTATAAATTTTGAGCCAGATATTAAGTATTATGTGAAGTTTTCAGATTTTGATAACGTAGTTAATCAATATAAAAATGTTGTAAGAGCTAATCCGAAATCTAAAGACGCGTATTCAATTCTTATTATGTCTATGATAGGAAAAAATAAAGCTAGAATTGTTGATTATCTTAATACCACGGTTACAATCTTAAGTCGTACCGAATTAGAACGAAAAAATTTATATGCAACAAATACTATAAAATTTATTGATAGTAGTTTAGCAGATGTGAATGACAACTTGAAGTCTGAAACTAACGAGATGAATAACTTTAGAAAAAAGAACAAAGTTTTTGATGTCACTGATGCCTTACAAGTTGTATCTGAAAATGTAAAAGAATTAGATCGCTCAAAAGAAGCTGAGAAAGTAAAACTAGAATACCTCAATTCATTAGAACAATATCTTTTAGAAAATAATACTGATTTCACCCAGATTACCGCACCTACTAGTTTAGGTATTGACGAAGCTAATATCATCACAGGCGTCATAAGTATTACAGCGCTAGCCATTGAGCGTCAAAACTTAGAATATACAACAAAGGAGGGGAATGTTTTATTTAATGACTTAGATCGAAGAATAAAGGCTCAAAAAAATGTGCTTTTAGAAACAATAACGGCTACCAAAAGAACAATTAATTTACAATTAAACGCAATTAATAGAAATATAGGAAGGTTAGAAGCAGAGCTTAGTGATTTACCTGGTGATCAGCAAGAGTTCTTAAAAATTCAACGTAAATTAGATATAAGTATAGAAACGTATAATATTTACCAAAGTAAACGTAGTGAGGCGGCAATTATAAAAGCAGCAAACGTCTCAGATATTGTATTTATAGATGAAGCAAAAGATATAGGTAATCCACCTATTGGTCCAAAAAAATCTTTAAACTATACGATGGCTCTGCTTTTAGGCATAGCATTACCTGTATGTTTCGTTTTAGTATTGTATTTATTAGATAATAATATTCACAGTGTTAATGACGTAGAAAAACTATCAAGTATTCCCATATTAGGTTTAATTGGTAGATTTAATCATCCCAATAATCTTATTGTTTTTGAAAAGCCAAAGTCTACCATAGCAGAGTCTTTTAGAGCCTTACGTTCAAGCCTTCAATTTATATACAGAAAACAACAAGGTAGTGATGATTTAGGAAAAACTTTAATGATTACATCTTCAGTGAGTGGTGAGGGTAAGACATTTTGTTCAATTAATATCGCAAGTGTTTATGCATTAACAGGAAAGAAGACTATTCTTTTAGGACTAGATTTGCGTAAACCAAAAATATTTGGTGATTTTAGCCTAAATAATGATATAGGAATTGTTAACTACTTAATAGACCAGAATAGTTTAGAGGATGTCATTGTTAATACGCACATAGATAACTTAGATTTAATTTCTTCAGGTCCAATACCACCTAATCCGTCAGAACTTTTAATGGGAGATAAATTAAAAGAAGCCCTTAAGGAGTTGCGTAAGAGTTATGATATTATAATTTTAGATACTCCACCGCTAGGTTTAGTAACAGATGCTTTAGAATTATCTAATTATGCTGATGCAACCATTTATATGGTTCGTTTTGATTATACTAAAAAGGGTATGCTGCAATTAGTCAATGCTAAGTATAGAAATGGAGAAGTGAAAAATGTAAGTTTTGTTCTTAATTTTTATAAGCATAAGGCTAGATATGGTTATGGTTACGGCTATGGTTATGGTTATGGAAGCTACGGTAATACATATCATGAAAACGAAAAACCTTCTGTAATAGCAAAGGTTAAGCGTTTTATTAAGCGTAAATAATAAGGACATTAATTTGATAACACACTCACAGCTTAGAGTTAAACGTTATTTTGATTTTATTTTGGCATTAATTCTATTGCCATTTTTAGGCATTCCTATTTTATTCTTAATAATACTTATAACCATTGATACTAAACAATGGGGAATTTATACACAATTAAGAGTTGGGCAACATGCAAAACTATTTAAGATTTATAAGTTAAGAACTTTAAAGAATGAAAAGCATCAATTAGGGCATTTAGAAAGAAGTGCTACTAGGCTAGGTAAACTTTTAAGGCACACCAAATTAAATGAATTACCACAGCTTTATAATGTGTTAATTGGTGATATGAGTTTTGTTGGTCCAAGACCTGATTTGCAGGGTTTTGCAGATGAATTAAAAGGAGAGGATCGTATTATTTTATTAGTCAAACCAGGAATTACTGGTCCAGCAACACTAAAATATAAGAATGAAGAGCGTGTATTAGAGCGACAAAAAGACCCAGAAGAGTACAATAGAGCGATTATTTGGGTAGATAAAGTGAAAATCAATAAAAATTACCTTCTTAATTATAGTTTTTATTTAGATTTGACATTCATTTTAAAATCTACTTTAAACAAATGACACATTCTGAAGACAAAATTGCAATCATAGGATTAGGTTATGTCGGCTTGCCCCTTGCCGTTGAATTTGCAAAACAATTTTTTGTTGTTGGTTTCGATATTAATAAACAACGTATCAAAGAGTTAAACGAAGGTATTGATAAAACACTTGAAGTTGAAAACGAAAATTTAAAGACAGTTTTAACTACAGACTTAAATTCAAGCAAGGGATTATATATAACTGATAATGTTGAAGCTTTAAAAACAACAAACATTTATATAATTACAGTACCAACTCCAACAGACGCTTTTAATAAACCAGTATTTACTCCACTAATAAAAGCAAGTGAATCTGTAGGTAGAGCCATGTCTAAAAATGATATTGTTATATACGAATCAACAGTATACCCTGGTGCAACAGAAGATATTTGTGTGCCAATTTTGGCTGAAATTTCTGGGCTAACTTATAATAAAGACTTTTTTGCAGGCTATTCTCCAGAACGTATTAATCCAGGAGATAAGCATCATACTGTAACTAAGATACTAAAGGTGACATCTGGTTCTACGCCAGAAATCGCGAAAAGAGTTAATGACTTATATTTAAAAGTTATTACTGCAGGTACGCATTTAGCACCATCAATAAAAGTTGCTGAAGCTGCAAAAGTTATAGAGAATTCTCAACGCGATATTAACATTGCCTTTGTAAATGAATTGTCTAAAATTTTTAGATTATTAGATATAGATACAAAAGCTGTTTTAGAAGCTGCCGGTACTAAATGGAATTTCCTTAAATTCTCTCCAGGTTTAGTTGGTGGGCACTGTATAGGAGTTGATCCTTATTACTTGGCACAGAAGGCTATAGAGTCTGGTTATAATCCTGAGATTATTTTAGCAGGTCGTAAAATGAATGATAGTATGGGTAGTTATGTTGCTACTGAGACTGTAAAAATGATGATTAAAAAGGGTGCAACTATAAAAGGTTCTAATGCTTTAGTATTAGGAATTACTTTTAAAGAAAATTGCCCTGATATAAGAAACTCTAGGGTTATTGACATTATTGAAGAATTTGAATCATATCACGTAAATGTTGATGTTTACGATCCTTGGGCATCAAAAGAAGAAGTAAAACATGAGTATGATATTGATTTAAAAGCGTCAATGTCTGAGTTAAAGTCAGATTATGATGCTATCATACTAGCAGTATCACACAATGAGTTTTTAGAAATATCTTTAGATAATTTAAAATCTGATTCATGTGTTGTTTTTGATGTGAAGTCATTACTGCCTGTTGATTCAATAGATGCTCGTTTATAAAATTTATTAAACCCAAATTACCTCAAATCATGTACACAAATCCACACCATATAGAAGATCTTTCAAAATTAAATTTTTTAATTACTGGAGGAGGAGGCTTTATAGGCTCTAATCTTGTAGAATACTTATTAAAGTATAACGCAAAAAAAGTTAGAGTTTTAGATAACTTTTCAAATGGTCATCGTGAGAATTTAACTGAATTTATGGAGAACCCTGCTTTCGAACTCATCGAAGGTGATATTAGAGATTTGGAAACGTGTAAAAAAGCAATGGAAGGCATTGATTATGTGTCTCACCAAGCGGCTTTAGGCTCTGTGCCACGCTCTATAAATGACCCAGCAACAACCAATGCTGTAAATATTTCTGGCTTTTTAAATATGATGGTTGCTTTAAAAGATAGTCCTACTGTAAAACGTATGGTCTATGCAGCATCTAGTTCTACTTATGGCGATAGCAAAGCGTTGCCAAAAGTGGAAGATACTATTGGTAAACCATTATCTCCTTACGCAGTTACAAAATATGTAAACGAATTGTATGCAGATGTATTTGGTACAACTTACGATACAGATGTTATTGGTTTACGCTATTTTAATGTTTTTGGGCCTAAACAAAGTCCAGATGGTGCCTATGCAGCTGTAATTCCATTATTTATGCAAGCGCTAAATGATAATGAGCCTTCTAAAATAAATGGAGATGGAGAACAGACTAGAGATTTTACCTTTATTGATAATGTTGTGCAAGCTAACGTAAAAGGCTTTTTTGCTTCTAAAGATGCAAAGAATGAAGTATTTAATGTGGCTTGTGGAGAACGTATCACTGTTAACTACTTATGGGAGTCTTTAAAAATTGCAGCAAAATCTGATTTAAAAGCAATTTACGGGCCACCTAGACAAGGTGATGTAAGAGATTCTTTAGCTGATATTTCTAAAGCAAAGAAGCTTTTAGGGTATAAGCCACAATTTACAGTAAGAGAGGGATTGAAAATCACTTGGGATTACTTTAATTAAAATCTAACACTATTACTTATATTTATTTTTAGCTGAATTGTCAATATTTGGTATATTAGCACGTATTTAAAATTTAAGTAATTTGATTACTCATAATGAAGATGATTGGCTTTATACGATCTCTAGTAAGAGAAAGCTAGTAGACTTTAATTTTAAAGAAATTTGGCAATTCAGAGACCTGTTATTTTTGTTTGTGAAGCGAGATATTATCACGCTTTATAAACAAACCATGTTAGGTCCTTTATGGTATATTATTCAGCCGTTATTTACATCTGTTATTTTTACACTCATTTTCAATAAACTGGGAAATATTAATACAGGTATAGTACCTGCATTTTTATTCAATTTAGCAGGTATTAGTGCTTGGAACTACTTTAAAGATTGCTTAACAGGTACTTCAAGTACATTTACTAAAAATCAGAGTATTTTCGGAAAGGTATATTTCCCTCGTGTAATTATGCCTATGTCTATTACGATTTCAAATTTACTGAAGTTCGGAATTCAAATCTTAATTTTTTTCGGATTCTATGTGTATTATATTCTCATCGGAAAAGATATTCATATGAATTTGCATGCATTCTTATTTCCTGTTTATGTTATAATGATGGCACTATTAGGACTCGGGTTAGGTATGATTATTTCCTCTTTTACAACAAAGTATAGAGACCTTACCGTGTTAGTAGGCTTTGGTGTTCAGCTTTTAATGTATGTTTCTGCTGTACCTTATCCTATGTCTGAGGCTAGATTAAAATTCCCCCCTTTAGTCGCTACTTTAGTAGAATATAATCCGCTAACCCAAATTATTGAAGGATTTAGATACATGTTATTAAATACAGGGATTTTTAGTTGGTCTGGTTTTACCTATACATTAATTTTAAGCATCGTCATATTTCTAATAGGTTTGGTCATCTTTAATAGGACCGAAAAACAATTTATAGATACTGTATAGTATGTCTAATATTATTTTAAAAGCATCAAATGTAAATAAGCAATACCGATTAGGTGTTATAGGTACTGGTACGATAAATAACGATTTAAAACGATGGTGGTTTAAGATTAGAGGGAAAGAAGATCCCTTTTTAATGGTCGGAGAAACCAATGACAGAAGTACAAAAAGCAACAGTGATTATGTCTGGGCTTTGCGTAATATTAATTTTGAAGTCAACCAAGGTGAAGTCCTCGGTATCATCGGTAAAAATGGTGCAGGTAAATCTACCTTATTAAAAATACTATCTAGAGTTACAATACCTACCACAGGAGAAATAAAAACTAAAGGAAGAATTGCTTCTTTATTAGAAGTTGGAACCGGTTTTCATCCTGAAATGACAGGAAGAGAAAATATATATCTAAATGGTGCTATTTTAGGCATGACCAAGTCAGAAATAAAGCAAAAAGAAGAAGAAATTATAGATTTTAGTGGTTGCGAACGCTTTATTGATACACCTGTGAAACGTTACAGTAGTGGTATGCGTGTTCGCTTAGCTTTTGCTGTTGCAGCGCATTTAGAACCAGATATTCTTGTGATTGACGAGGTATTGGCTGTGGGTGATGCAGAATTTCAGAAAAAAGCAATTGGTAAGATGCAAGATATTAGCAAAGGCCAAGGCAGAACCGTTTTGTTTGTGAGTCATAATATGGCAGCAGTTAAGAGTTTGTGTACAAGAGCAATTGTCTTAGAAAATGGAAAAGTTGCTTTTGACGGAGGTGTTGAAAATGCTATTAAATTTTATTTAGAAGGCGCAAATACTATTAGTGTTAAATCAGAGTTTAAGGACAGAAAAGGAACAGGACTTATTAAAGTTAAGGATATAGAGGTCTTTGGAAAAAATCCGAATAGTAAGCCACAAACAGGGGATCCCTTTACAATGAGGTTTAATTTAGAAAATCGAGAAGAAATTAATTTTAGAGACATGAAATTTGACCTAAGAATAGATGATAATTTTGGGCAGCGCATCTCTTGGTTAAGCACTAGTCTGGTTGAGAAAAAATCACATAGCATTTCAAGTGGAATTAGCTTTTGTATGGACAGTCTTCAACTAAATAATGGTATTTATTATGTAACAACCTATATAGAAGCTAACAATGAAGTTTCGGATTGGATTGAGAATGCTTTCTCGTTTGAAGTTGATAAAGGTGATTATTATGGTACAGGCTATTTTGTATCAAATGGTCAGAGCAAGGCATTATTGAATTTTAAAATAAAAAATTGATGATTGTTAAAAAGGTAAAGCAGCTTTTATCGGAATATAGAAAAAATAGCGACAAGCAAATGTTATTGCTCAAGGAGCTTAATTGGGCAAATATATACCATGATAGTATTAGAGGAAAAGACTGGTTAGAAAAATTACCTTTAAATGTTGGGAGATGGGCAGGTAATTATTCTTTTTTTTATGTACTTGGCAGAGTTCTAGATAATTATAAACCTACTAAAATTTTAGAACTTGGACTTGGCGAATCTACTAAGTTCATTTCGACCTATTTAAATCATATGTTAACGAATAGTTGGCACACTATAGTCGAGCAAGATGAAGATTGGTGTGTTAAATTCAAGAGTAATTTTCCTTTATCAAAACAATCTAATATTATCGTAAGTCCGCTTTCAGAAAAAGTAATAGATTCAAGTACAGTTAAAGTTTATGAGAACTTTGAATCTAAAGTTAATGAGACTTTTGATTTGTATGTTGTTGATGGACCACACGGAAGCCCAACACTATCGCGAGTAGAAATTCTCTATTTAGCAGACCTGTTTACTTCAAATAGTGAGTTTATCATTATTTTTGATGACTACAATAGACTTGGAGAACAAAATACTGTAGAAAAGCTATTTGAAATCCTAATCAAAAAAAATATTAAATTTTATAAAGGTATATACTTGGGTACAAAGCGTGTCATTGTTATAGGTACCGAAAAATATAAGCATGTAGCTTCACTTTAGAACTTTTTAGTGATTTTTTTAATAGTATCATTTAACCTATTTTTTAATGGAAGAGCCATTAGTTTCAATCATTATTCCGGTTTACAATAGAGCAACTATTCTTAAAGGTACAATTGACTCTATAATTGCTCAAACCTATAAGAGTTTTGAATGTATAGTGATTGATGATGGTAGTACGGATGAAACATTTGCTGAGTTGCTCAAATTTCAAGAATTAGATGCTAGAATAAAACCTTTTAAAAGACCAAAGAATAAACTAAAAGGGGGAAACGCTTGTCGAAACTATGGTTTTGAAATGAGTAAAGGAACTTATATTGTTTGGTTTGATAGTGACGACTTAATGCATGAAAATTATTTAGAATCTCAGGTCACTGCACTTAAAAATTCAAAATCCAACTTTTGTGTATGTAATAGTACTTGGAAAACTATGACAGGTAGAATCAAAGAAGGTTTTCGTAGTAGCAAGATTAAATCTAATGATGTAATTAATGATTATATTCAATTTATAATATTTTGGCATATTAACGCTGTATGCTATAAAAGTGAGTTCTTAAAAAACCATTCACTTCAATTTGATGAAACACTACAACAGTCTCAAGAATATGACTTTCATGTTAGAGTATTACGGATTGATAAAAATTATAAAATAGTAGAACAGCACTTGGTTACAATTATAGCTTCTGAAAACAGTATATCTTATTCAGATAATAACATTTATAAAAAAACAGTATCTAGTCTAAAAGTAAAAAAGAGATTTTTAAGTTATAGTCAAGAAAACGTACTTAAACTTCAAACGAAAAAATTCTTATTAACTGATATTCATAATGTGTTTCAACAACAAACTATGAAAAAAAATACGAGGATATCTATTTATTCCGCTTACGCTTATCTGTCTGCACATCTTACTGATAAGAAGATATTCAAAAACTATTTTTTTAAACATTTAATACCCGTATTAACCATTACCATTGCTTATAATCTATTTGGTATAGGTTATAAATTGTTCAAAAAAAGCAATACTTTTAATTATGTTAAGTAATTAATTAAAGTAGTTATATTATAAAATATGAGTAAGGCCCAAAGTTTAGTATCTATTATCATTCCCATATATAACAGAGCGCACCTCATAAGTGAAACGTTAAACAGTATTACTGCACAAACGTTTTCAAATTGGGAATGTATAATTGTAGATGACGGGAGTACGGATAATACAATGACCGTTTTAAAAACATTTCAGAAAGAAGATTCTAGATTCAGAATCTATAAAAGATCAGAAGATAAAACTAAAGGAGCTAATGCTTGCAGAAATTATGGTTGGAGTTTAGCAAAAGGAGACTACATCAAGTTTTTTGATAGTGATGATGTAATGAAGTCTCAGTTTCTCGAAAATCAGGTTAAACATTTAGATGAAAACCCAAATTTAGATTTTTGTGCAAGCTACTGGGAAGTATGGTACGCTGATGGTTCTACCATGAAAAATAAACCATATACAGATATAGATTTCAGAGAAAATCCTGTAAAATCATATTTATTAGAGAGTCATATATTTCCAACACCAGCTCCGCTTTGGAGAAAAATATTCTTAGTTACTGCAGATTATTTCAATGAAGACCTACAACGCGGACAAGAGGCTGATTTTCACTTTAATATAATGTGTAAATCACCCAACTATGAATTCGTAGACGATTTTGCGTTTTTGGTACGTGTTGGTCACGATAGTATAAAAACAAAAGGATCAACTTTCGATGCCCAATTATCTATTTTTAAATATTTTAAAAATGTTGCCAAAAAAGTTAGTATTAGTAATAATGTAGAGAAAGAACATTTAATTCAATATGCTTTTTTTAGAATGGCAATTGCATTTTATAATATGATTTCGAGATCAAACAAAAATGAACGTAATACGTTATTTGACAACTATTTTGAAACCTTAAAACAACTGTCAGAAGAACCTTATATAAATAAAAGGAGTAGATTAGCACTAGGAAAAATTGCCTTAAAGTATTTAGGAAAAGGGTATATGTTTTTCTATTACCCAGAGTTCGATCATCGTTTAAAAATAGACTATTAATTATGCCTAGATTATTATTTGTTTGTCCAGATATACAACAACCATCAGGTGGTATAAAGCAGATTTATAGACAAGTAGATGTTTTGAATAAAAATAACTTTGAAGCTTATATTCTGCATGAGAATTCAGGTTTTAAATGCAACTGGTTTGCAAATACAACACCAGTAGTTTACAACTCATCCCTTTTTAAGGCCTTAGCAAATTTAAAACTGAAAGCTGACCTTTCATCTAAACAGAAATTGAAATCGTTGGTAAAGCAAAGTATAAAGAAAGCTAAAAATTCTGGTGTAAAAGGAGAGGTTATAGAAATCTTAGAGAGCGATATTTTAGTGTTTCCAGAAGTATACGGACCTAAGTTGGCCGAAGTAAAACCTGGTATTAAAAAAGTAATTTATAACCAAGGTGCTTATCAAACATTTTTTGGTTATGATTTAGATTTAAAAGATACCCATACACCATACCATCACAAGGATTTAATTAGTGTGATTGTGAATTCTGAAGATGCCAAACAATACATGAATTTAGCTTTTCCTAAGCTAAATATTTATAGAGTTAAATATGGTTTTGATAGCAATAAATTTTCAATAAAAACGACTAAGAAAAAACAGATTTCTTTTATGCCAAGACGTTTGCGATCAGATATTGTTCAGGTCATAAATATTTTAAAATTTAAAGGAGTTTTAGATGGTTGGAACATTAAGCTAATTGAAAATATGAGCGAACAGCAAGTAGCGGATTGTATGAAAGAAAGTACTATTTTCTTAAGCTTTAATATTAATGAAGGCTTTGGGATGCCACCAGCAGAAGCGATGGCTTGTGGTTGTATTGTTGCAGGTTATCCTGGTCAAGGTGGTACGGAGATTTTTAATACAGATTTTTCATTTCCTGTAAAGGATAGAGATATAAAAGCTTACGTAAAAACACTTGACAATCTTATAAAAGCTTACGAAGAAAACCCAGAGCCATTTAATATAATGACTAAAAAAGCATCAGAGTTTATTTTGTCAGAATATAGTATGGAAGAAGAAGAACGCACCATCATAGAGGCGTGGTCTAACGTTTTAAAATTAAAAGCCTAATAAATTTTGGCTAAAGTTACCGTAATCATACCGAGTTATAATCATCAAAACTACATCGAGCAGCGCTTAGATAGTATCCAAAATCAATCTTATAAAGATTGGGAAGCTATAATTATTGATGATAAATCGATAGATGATAGTGTCTGTCTTATTGAGAATTATCTAAAGAATAATCCAGACTTCAAAATCAAACAGTTTATAAAAAATGATATCAATTCTGGTAGTGGGTATAAATCATGGCAAAAAGGGATCAATTTAGCCACAACTGAATATATTTGGATTGCAGAAACCGATGATTATTGTGAGTCTGATTTTTTAGAGACTACAGTTGCAGCATTGGAATCGCATCCAAAAGTAGCCTTAGCATTTACGGGAAGTAACTATGTGGATACTAACGGTAAATTTTTATATAATTCATTAAAACGATTTTCGAAATTAAATTTAAAAGAAAGCGGGTTTAAAGTTTTTGAAGAAAAGGTTATGAAGGTAGATTTACCATTAAACGCTCTAATTACAAATGGAAGTAGTGTGGTGTTTAGAAAATCAAAAGCTATAATTCCGGATGCTATTTTCAATAACAAGCAGATATCAGATTTATTTTTATGGACCTATATATTAAAAGATGCATCATTTGTATGTATCAATAAAATGCTCAATTCATTTAGGAGACATGAGGCTTCCACAACCACAATTAATTTTGCGGAAAACAATTCTAAAGTATATAAAGAATACGTCAACTATCTTAATTATTTTGAATTAGATAAATCAACCTCAGTTAAAGTGCAAGATCATTTTATTAAACATTTTTTAATTCCTAATAGAAAAAAGGTTGGTTATTTTTATACCAAACCATTAGAGGAATTAAAAGGGTTTTCTAAAGTAACGATGCGAATTCAGATTATTAAAGCCTATATAAATCACACCATAAAAAAGTAACTTGTTTTTTTGAAAAAAGTTTCAGTCATCATACCAACATATAACCGTGCTGAGTTTCTAAAACTCACACTAGATAGCGTGCTTAATCAAACCTATAATCCAATAGAGATTATAGTAGTTGATGATGGTTCACCAAACACAGAAACAGCTGAATTGTGTGCAGTATACAAAACCGTTACATACCTAAAAACTAAAAATAGTGGTGGACCAGCAACACCTAGAAACATTGGTATTGCTAATGCAACAGGTGAGTATTTAGCATTTCTAGATGATGATGATATCTGGTTACCAAACAAAATAAAGGAACAAGTGGCTGTTTTAGAAAAGCATCCAGATTTCGGTTTAGTGCATTGTTATTGTAATGTTATTGATGAAAATGGAATATTTACAAATTCAACTGTAGGTAAACCAGGAAATCCATCAGTGAAACAGGGAGATGTAAAGCTTAAAATGATTGGTAATTGGACATTAATGATGCCAACACCATTAGTAAGAAAATCCTTGATTATTACTGTTGGATTTTTTAATACAACTATTCCGGCAGCTTTAGAAGATGTTGAGTTTTGGACGCGTTGTAGTTTTTACACAAAATTTTATTACATAGATAAAGCATTAGCAAATTATCGTGTGCATACCAATAATATTTCTGCTTTAAATCCTAATTATGTGAATTTGCCACTGTATCTAAAAGCGGTTTTACAAACACAATTAATAGAAAACAGAATTACACAAAAAGAGTATAAAAAGCTATTGCAAAACGTTAGTTTTTCGCAGGCTAAGAATATAAAGGCATATCCACTAAAAACATTCTTAAATTTATTTAAGATTAATCCATTTTGGATTATTAACTTTCACATATTAAAAGTGATACTAAAAAGAGTAATAGCATGACAAATACTACAGTTCTCATTACAGGAGGAGCAGGAAATGTAGGCAGTGCATTGGCTATAAAATTAGCTAAAGACACTAATAATACAGTTGTAATAATTGATAATATTTCCACAGGAAGTAGAGATAAAGTACCTAATCTAGACAACGTTATTTTCATTAAAGCAGATGTTAATAATTACCAAGACGTTGTACCTGTTTTTGGACGTTTTAATTTCGACTATGTGTTTCATTATGCTGCAGTAGTTGGTGTTGCACGTACCTTAGAAAATCCTATGTCTGTGCTTGAGGATATTGAAGGCATTAAAAACATATTGAATTTATCAAAAAACACAGGTGTTAAACGTGTGTTCTATTCGAGTTCATCAGAAGTTTATGGTGAGCCTTTCGAAATTCCACAAAACGAACAAACCACACCTCTAAATTCTAGATTGCCTTACGCTATTGTGAAAAATGTTGGTGAAGCTTTTTTTAAATCATTTTACGATGAATACGGCTTAGAATATACCATTTTTAGATTTTTTAATACTTATGGTCCAAATCAGAGTGATGATTTTGTAATGCCACGTTTCTTAAGAGCTGCGATGGCAAATGAGAATATATTTATTTATGGTGATGGGCAGCAGACGCGCTCATTCTGTTATGTAGATGATAATGTAGATACCTGCATTAAAGCGATGTACAGCGCAGATCATATTAATGAAGTTTTAAACATTGGTAGTGATATAGAAATGACGATTTTAGAATTGGCACAAGAGATTATTAAATTTACGAACTCTAAATCTGAAATCATCCATCTTCCTGCTTTAAAAGAAGGTGATATGGCAAGACGTTGTCCTGATAATTCTAAAATGCGCGAACTTTTAGATAGAGAATTAGTCCCTTTAGAAAACGGATTGAAACATTTAATTGATTTTTATGAGAATAGGGATTAATCCTGAAAAAGAAAACAATCAACTCGCGTTAGAATCCTATCATCGTGTGGTCATACCAGTTTATATTCCTAATCTGGAAGAAGACTATTTCAAAGATGGTTTAGTGATTTTTAAGTTGTGTGTTGAATCTTTGCTTCATACCATTCATAACAAAACTCGAATTTCACTTATTGATAACGGGTCTTGTAAAGTTGTTAATGAGTATTTGAAGCATTTATATGATTCTAATGAAAAGATAGATCAACTCTTAAATTCTAAAATCAACCTAGGAAAAGTAAACGCTATTTATTCGGCTGTAAAAAGTAATCTTGAACCTTTAATTACCATATCAGATGCAGATGTGATGTTCTTGCCCAATTGGCAAAGTAATGTCGAAGGTATTTTAAGAGATTTTCCTGAAAGTGGCATGGTTTCCCCAGTTCCAAGCAGTTTAGGTTACAGAAGTGAATTTTTAAATAGCACCACGTATTATGCTGTTTTTAAAGGTAAAATTCAGTTTGAAGATGTTATAAATCCAGAAGGACTAAAAAAATTCCAAGAAAGTATTGGTCGAGAGATGTACACTAATATTCATCTAGAAAAATACCTAACTGTTTCAAATTCAAAAAATTCTGCGGCTATTGGTTGTGGTCATTTTGTGGCGACGTTACGATCAGATATTTTTAAAAGCGCACCACAAGAAGTTTGTCAGCATAAAATTGTTGGAGGTAGCGAAAGCACCTATTTTGACATCCCTAATGATGAAGCCGGTTATTTAAGACTAGCAACAAAAGATAATTACGCCTACCATTTGGGTAATGTTTTTGAACCTTGGATGCAAAACAAAATGGAAGCATTATTACAACATCCCAAAGAAGAAACATTATTAGAAGAATTACCAGAAGGACAACCCATATCGTCTTTTCAATACACGATTGGTAAAATTCTTAAAATTCTTTTATTTAAAAAATTTAAAACCCAGTACTTTAAAATAAAAGGTGTAAAAACTCCATATTAATGGAAAAAATGGCAAAAGTCTTAATTTCAAATATTGCTTTGCCAACGGCTACAATTGGGAGTTGGACGACTAGAATGAGTCGTTTTGTAATTGAAAACCCTAACTTTTTTAAATATATACTTTCTCCAAATAAGAGTTTAAATACATCCGTGTTTTGCCAAAAACGTGCATTTATCACTTGGAAAAAACCATTACGTAAGTTACAGTTACGTCATTGGGTAGCATCAGATTATATAAAACAAATTAAAAAAATAGCAATTAAGTATGATAAATTAGTTATCGTAGTTATGGACGATTCACATTTAGTAGAAGCGATAAGTCTAATTAAGCACGGTTTAAAATGTGAGATAGAATTAGTCTTTTCATTTCATGGATTTAATCTAACGTTAGATTCGAAAATAATCACTTCAATCGATAAAATTCTGTGGTTATCTAAATTAGCTTCAGACAAAAATAAACTAAAGTATCACAATTTCCCTGAATCTTATGTGATCGGTAATGCTATAGACTCAAAGATATTTTTTCCGTTAGACGCTGAAAAATTTATTACGAATAGAGCTAAAAAAGGCTATTCAGAGTCAGATGAAATTTTAATTTGGATGGCAAATGATCGTCCAAAAAAAGGATTTCATATTTTTAAATCAGTAGCGGAGCAATTACTCGAGGAGCAAACAAATCTCAAAGTGATTATTATTGGGTCTACCCAAACGATTAATCATCCCAATGTAAGTTCAGTTGGTAGAATTCCCAACAGCGAAGTCGCTACGTATTTACAATTGGGTAGCTATTATATGTTTACAACCTTATATGAAGAAGGTTTTGGTCTATCAATGATAGAAGCTTTAAAATGTGGTAATGCAGTAATAGCTTCTAATCTTGGCGCAATTCCAGAAGTGTTGAAGGGTTTAGAACAAAACTATCTTATCGATGAACCCGAAGCCATAAATTCTTGGGAAGACTATTTTAATTTGGCAAGAACAAATAGTAACTTTGGCAAAGAGCGCCTATCAAAGAAGAATTCAGGTAGTATCTGGAATTATGAAGATTGGGAAGCGAAATTTATAGATGCTGTTTAAGTTAAACAAAGTTAGACTTCATTAAAATAAAACAAATGAATAAACCACACATAACCATAGCCGGCAGAAAAATAGGGCAAGATCATCCGCCTTTGGTAATCGCAGAAATTGGCATTAACCACGAAGGTTCGCTAGAGGTTGCAAAAGAAATGGTAGATGCAGCAAAGCGCGCAGGTATTGAGGTTGTGAAACATCAAACCCATATCGTAGAAGATGAAATGAGTGGAGCAGCAAAATCTGTTATTCCTGGTAATGCAGATGTCTCTATTTATGATATTATGGATCGTTGTTCACTAAATGAAGCTGACGAGAAAGCTTTAAAAGCTTATGTAGAAAGTAAGGGCATGATTTTTATTTCTACACCATTCTCAAGAGCTGCAGCTAATAGGTTACAGTCTATGAATGTTGAAGCCTATAAAATAGGTTCAGGTGAATGTAATAATTACCCGCTTTTAGAACATATCGCTAAATTTGGGAAACCTATAATTTTAAGCACTGGAATGAACACTATTGAAAGTGTAAGTAAAGCCGTTGCTATTTTTGATAAACATAAGGTGCCATTGGCATTATTACATACCACAAATTTATATCCAACACCATCGCATTTGGTAAGATTTGGTGCGATGACCGAATTACACAATGCATTTCCGGATAAGGTTTTTGGCTTAAGTGATCACACACTAAATAACAACGCATGTATTGGATCAGTGGCACTTGGTGCTTCAGTTTTAGAACGTCATTTTACAGATCATATGCAACGTACAGGTCCAGATATTGTGTGTAGTATGGATGAAGCAGCTGCAAAAGAATTAATCATTGCAAGTAAAGAAGTGGCAAGTATGCGAGGAGGAACTAAAGAGCCAGCTAAAGAAGAACAAGTTACTATAGATTTTGCATTTGCCACAGTTTGTACCATAAAAGATATTGAAAAAGGAGATGTTTTTACTGAAGAAAACATTTGGGTAAAACGACCAGGAACAGGTGAGATATTAGCAGAACATTATAATGCTGTTTTAGGTAAAGTAGCTAAAGAAACTATTGAAAAAGATAAACAAGTCGCATGGGCAGATATTCAATCATAGATTTTGTCAACTTTTTGTTGCAACGTGTTTATAACCCGAAACCAATTGCGGATGCTATTATAATTAGTGCTTTAACTAAGGTGGTTAAAGACGTTAATTATCATTTTCCGGATACGAGTGAAGCCATTATAATCGAAAGGATAATAGCTAATCAAAACGAACTAGTATTATTTTTATTCAGATTAGGAAGTGAGTTACACAAAGAAAACCAAGACCATTTAAAGCCTCAAATTCATTTTTTAATGAAAGATTTATGTTGTTGTGAAATTTATTTTAATTCAACAATAGACGAAGGATTTTATATTATTCATGGAGAAGGCACAGTCATAGGAAGTAGAAACACTATTGGCAAAGGGTTTATGATTCATCAAAATTGTACTGTTGGTCACAAAGTGAACGGATCAGGAAACGGAAACACGATTGGTAATAATGTGAAAATGTACTGTAACGCTTCAGTATTAGGATCTTTAACTATTGGCAATAATGTCACTATTGGAGCGCATACCATGGTAAATAAAAATATTAAAGCGAATACAACAGTGGTTTCATCATCACGATTAGATTATCTTTAAATGGAGCATAAAAAAATTATATTTCTAACAGGCACCAGAGCTGATTTTGGTAAGATTAAAGGTCTAATTTCCATTTTAGAGTCTAAAGCTAATTTTGAACCTTATCTTTTTGTAACTGGTATGCACCTTTTGCATGAGTATGGTTATACACTATTAGAAGTTGAACGTTGTGGTTATAAGTATATTCATACGTTTAATAATCATACACATGAGTCTACGATGGACTTAACTCTAGCGAAAACTATTGAGGGATTTTCGGCTTATGTAAAATCAACTAAGCCAGATTTAATAGTCGTACACGGTGATAGAGTGGAAGCATTAGCTGGAGCGATTGTAGGTAGTTTAAATAATATTTTAGTTGCGCATATTGAAGGTGGTGAGATTTCAGGTACTATTGATGAGTTAATAAGACATTCTGTATCTAAGTTAAGTCATATCCATTATACCTCAAATGACGAAGCTAAAAAGCGTTTATTGCAAATGGGTGAAGTGCCAGAATCCATTTATACCATTGGCTCACCAGACATAGATGTTATGTTTTCTGATGCGTTACCAGGTTTAGATACGGTTACCAATTATTATGAAATTCCTTTTGAAAACTATGCAGTAGCCATGTATCATCCTGTAACTACAGAAGTAGAAACGATTAAGGGTGATGCTGTTCAATTTGTTAAAGCGTTGAAGAAAAGTAATAAAAACTATATTGTTGTTTTTCCGAATAATGATTTAGGAAGTCAAGCGATTTTAGAAGTCTATTCAACTTTAAAAAACAATTCTAATTTTAGAATTTTCCCATCAATTCGTTTCGAATATTTCTTAACTTTATTAAAGCATGCCGAATTCATTATTGGTAATAGTAGTGCAGGTATTAGAGAAGCACCTTATTATGGTGTACCTAGCATAAATGTAGGTACTAGACAGCAAAACAGAGTGTCTTTATCAAGTGTAGTAAATACAGAATGTAATGTTGATACTATTGTTAATGCAATTGATACAATAGGCTCAGTGAAGTCAGAAAAAATGCAGATATTTGGCTTTGGTGATAGTGCGTCTTTATTTCTAAAAAGTTTAGAATCAGAAACGTTATGGAGTGTTAATCATCAAAAGCAATTTAAAGATATTGATGAGTTCTAAAAAACATGTTGTTTTTATTGTTCCTGATGGAGTCGGTATTAAGAATTATCTGTATTCAGATGTACTAAAACATGTTGGCGAATTTGCTAAAATCACCATTTGGTCACCATTACCTGAGTCCGCATTCGCTGAAGTTGAAGCTTTGCATCCTATAGAGCTGCATTACAAAGCACTCAAACTTCATTCTGAATCTATCTTAACACGTTTGTTTAGAGAGTCAGCCTCGTATGCACGTTTATGCTACAACGCTAAAACAACTCAAAATGATACCATACTTTTAAACTGGAGACGACCAAAAGGTAATTTCAAATTAGGGCTTTTATATAGAGTTTCAGAAACTATTGGTCGTTGGGCAAAATTGAAATATAGTCGTATTCTAAATTTAGAAAATAGATCTAAAAAGCATTGGTCTTCTAGTATCATTGCATCGTATAAAACGGATTTGAAGGATTTAGAAGTAGATTCAATTTTTATAACACATCAACGCGTTCCAGGATTAATGCCAATATGCATCGCTGCGAAACAATTGAATATTAAAACGACGACAGCCATATTTTCGTGGGATAATCTTCCAAAAGCAAGACTTTGCGTTTCTACAGATGTTTATATTTTATGGTCCGAGTGGATGAAAAATGATATGGATTTATTTTATCCTGAAATTGATAACACACAATTAAAAACTGTTGGTACACCTCAGTTTGAATTTTACAAACAAGACAACAGAATTACAGATAGGGCTTCTTTTGCTAAAAATCATGGATTAAATCCAGAACTTAAGTGGGTCTGTTTTAGTGGTGATGACGAATATACGTCGCCTTATGATCCTACATATCTTAATGATGTCGCTGAAGCTATTTCGACTTTAGAGGAGCCGGTTCAACTTATATTTAGAAGATGTCCGGTAGATTTTACGTCGCGATACGATTCAGTTTTAGAAAAATATAAAGATATAATTGTATCTATAGATCCTATTTGGTATACAGCTTCTAAAGCTTGGGTAGGTTATTTTTCAAAATTAGAAGATGTAGATTTACAAGTTAATTTAGCAAAGCATTGCGAGGGCGTTATTAATTTAGGCAGTACAATGGCCTTAGATTTTGCAACGTTTAATAAACCTTGTTTGTATCTCAATTATGACACTATAAAAGATGAAAATTGGAGTACAAATTTTATATATAAGTTTCATCATTTTAAGTCTATGAAAGGATTAGATGCTGTAGGTTGGCTAAACAGTAAATCTGAAATTAAAGACTCAATCAAAGCTGTTTTAGATAAAAATGTAACAGTTGGAAGTGATAGAGAATTATGGTTAGAAAAATTAGTATGTTGTCCGTTAGAGGATAGCTCTAAAGAATTAGCAAACACATTACACTAATGCATATTTGTTTTATTTCGAGTGAATATCCTATCTGGAAATCTGGAGGAGTCGGTAGTTTCATGCAAACCTTTAGCCGAGCTATGGTGAAAAGAGGACACACTATTTCTATAGTCGGAATTGGAGAGACACATGAGGAAATTCAGTTAGATGACAAAGGAGTCAATATTTACAGACTACCAGTTTCAAAATTACCTGCTGGTAAGTTTATTTCAAATACGCGGAATATAAATGCTAAGATTAAAAAGCTAAATAAAGCACAGTCGATTAATATTGTAGAGTCTGCTGAAATGGGATTGGTATTTAAAAATAAAATCTCATCTATCAAATATTGTATTCGTTTACATGGTGGACATCATTTCTTTTCTGAATCCGAAAATCGAAAAGTACACTGGTGGCAAGGTTTCAAAGAAAAGTTATCATTTAAAAAGGCAGATGGTTTTATAGCAGTTTCTGAGTATGTTAAAAGTCATACTGCTAAATACTTATCGTACCATAATAAGCCTTTAGAGATTATAAATTATCCGATTAATACAGATATGTTTTCACCTGACGCATCTATTAATGTTAATGCTAATAATATAACTTTTGCTGGCACTATTTGCGAAAAAAAAGGAATAAGGCAACTGATTGAAGCGATGCCTTTATTGAGAGCGAAGAACCCATATTTACATCTGCATGTTTATGGTAGAGAATGGTTTTATAAAGATGGTAGTTCTTATACTGAAATGCTAAAGACAAAATATAAGTCTATTATAGAAGCTTGTGTGACGTTTCATGGTGTTATTCCGTTTAACGATTTGCCTAAAAAGTATGCAGAAGCTATGGTTTGTGTTTTTCCATCACATATGGAAACTCAAGGATTGGTTGCACCAGAAGCTATGGCGATGAAAAAACCTGTAGTATTTTCAGAATTAGGTCCAGGGCCAGAAACGATTGAAAATTATAAAACAGGTTTACTTTGTAATCCGCATAACGTTGATGATATTGTAGAGAAAGTAGCGTGGTTTTTAAATAATAAAGACAAAATTGAATCAATTGGAGATAACGCAAGAGCATTTGTGCTTCATAAATTTAATCTTCAAGCTATTCTCGATAAAAATATTAGTTTTTATAACCGCATAATTAAGGATTAAGATTCTAAAATGAAACTAGTAATCTTCACATTAGTAGAGCATATAGAAGACCAAGGTAAATACTTTGGTTATGCTCCTTATGTGCGAGAAATGGATTTATGGAATGCTAATTTTGATGAGATAACCGTCGTTGCCCCTTTATCTCATAAAACTATTGATGCTATTGAAATACCTTATGCACATTCTAATATTAAATTTGTGGAAGTGCCTGTTTTTAATATTAAGTCAGTCAGAAGTATTTTTGAATTATTAATAAAAATGCCAAGTATTTGTTTTAAAATGATAAGAGTAATGCGTCACGCAGATCATTTACATTTCAGGAGTCCGAGTAATATCGCGGCAATAGCTGCCGTTCTGCAAATGTTCTTTCCAAAGAAGAAAAAAACGATGCGTTACGCTGGGAATTGGGATCCTAATAGTAACCAACCTATTGGCTATCGATTTCAAAGAAAATTATTTTCGAATACTTTTTTAACTAAAAACATGACTGGCCTCGTTTATGGAAAGTGGTCAAATAGGTCTAAAAATATAAATCCTTTTTTTGCAGCTACATTTTATAAAAATGAACAAGAAAATTTATTTGAACGTGATTATAAGCAACAGTTAAAATTTATATTTTCAGGTGGATTAGTTGCAGGTAAAAGACCGTTACTTGCAGTTAAAATAATTGAGCAATTAAATGCTAAAGGTTTAAACTGTTATTTAGATATTTTTGGTGATGGTCCATTGGGTGAAGTATTAGAATCATATTGTAGTCATAATAATTTGAAAACATCTATTACACTTCACGGAAATAGAGATAAAGACAGTTTGAAATCAGCTTTAAAAGAAAGCCACTTTGTCATATTACCTTCAAAAAGTGAAGGTTGGCCAAAAGCTATTGCAGAAGGTATGTTCTTTGGTTGTATTCCTATTTCAACTAAAATATCTTGTGTGCCTTGGATGTTAGACGAAGGAAAGCGTGGTATCTTAATTGATGTTGAATTAGAAGTTGCTGTTAACCAAATCTATAACGCAGTTACTAATGCGAAGCTGAATGAGATGTCTAAACGAGCACAACTTTGGTCGCAAGACTATACCGTAGAAAAACAAGTTTTAGAAATCAATAAAATCCTAGAACTATGAGTCGTGTATTGCAACTTATTGATTCTTTAGAAGCAGGTGGTGCAGAACGACTTTCTGTATCTTTTGCAAATATTTTAGTAAACGAAACGGAAGCATCCTTCTTATGTGCAACTCGAGCAGAAGGTATTCTTAAAGAAACAATCAATGCATCAGTCGGTTATTTGTTTTTAGAAAAACAATCAAGTATAGATATTAAGGCGATTCTAAAACTTAGAAAGTTTGTGAAACAGAATAGAATTAGCACGATACATGCGCATTCAACATCTTTTTTTATAGCAACACTGGTTAAGTTAATCTACCCTAAAGTTCAGCTCATATGGCACGACCACTATGGACAGAGTGAATTTTTGGAACAACGACCAAAACGTGTATTACAATTTTTTTCTCGTTTTTTTAGTCATATTTTTTGTGTAAACGAGACCTTAGTAAAATGGTCTCAGCAGAATTTAAAATGTAAAAAAATAAGTTATTTACAAAATTTCGCCATGCTTATCGATTCTAAAAAAGTAACGGAACTTAAAGGTGAAAAAGGAAAACGTATTTTGTGTTTAGCAAATCTAAGGCCTCAAAAAGATCACCTAACCTTGTTGAAAGCGTTTAAAGTTGTAATGAAAACTCACGCTGATTGGACTTTACATTGTGTTGGTAAAGATTTTAATGATGCGTATTCAAGTCAAGTGTCTCAATATATAAATGATAACGACTTAGATAATAACGTATATTTATATGGTAGTTGTCCGGATATTAAGGCTATACTTTCGCAGTGCGATATAGGTGTTTTATCATCTAAATCCGAAGGTTTACCAATTTCATTACTTGAGTATGGTTTGGCGAAACTACCAGTAATTGTTACGGATGTTGGTGATTGCAACTTAATTATTAAATCCGATAAAATGGGCTGTTTAATTAATTCTGAAGACGTAGAAGCAATAGAAAATGCCATAATAACATATATTGAAAATAAATCTGAAAGGGATGTAGTGTCTGAAAATTTACACAAACATGTACTACATAATTTTTCTAAAGAAGCTGTTCTAGAAACACTTCTTAATACTTATAATAATTAAACTAATAAAGTTTGGGTTTAAGTGGAATACGACATAATGTTAACCAAAATAATCAGGATCATTACCTGTCATTAATAGCCTTACATGGTGTTTTTGCATTATTGATTTATTTTGTTCCTATTTTTTCCAAGTTATATTTTCTAGGAGTTATTCTTTATTTTTTTTATAGAATTATAGCAGCACAGGACATTAATAAACCAAAGCAGGTAATGATAGCTTGTTGCTATATTGTTGGTTCTGAGGTGCTTTTTAGAATGACAGGTGGTACATTTTTTTATGAGGCTGCCAAATATTTAGTTATCTTATACATACTCACAGGTCTATTTTATAATGGAATCTCTGGTACTGCATATTCCTATTTTATTTACTTAGTATTATTAGTCCCTTCAATTATCGTTGCTTATGTAGAGATTGGCTACGACTCAAACCTAAGAACAAATGTCGCATTTGTTTTAAGTGGACCTGTATGTCTTGGCTTATCAGCGTTATATCTTTTCGATAAAAAGATAAAAGTAGCTGATTTATTAGATGTCATAAAATATCTAAGTCTACCCATTATTTCAATGACTATTTACTTGTTTCTATACAACCCAAGTATAAAAGACACGCTTAGAGGTACACAATCAAATTTTGCGGCTTCAGGTGGTTTTGGACCTAATCAGGTTGCTACAATTTTAGGACTTGGTATGTTCGCGCTTACGGTTCGATTATTCATGAAATCACCAAACCTGTTTTTAAAAGTATTTAATATAATATTACTTGGTATAATTAGCTACAGAGGAATTGTAACCTTTAGCAGAGGTGGTATATTGACTGCCATAGTAATGATTGCTGCTTTCTTGTATTTATTATATAAAAAATCATCTGGCAGACAAAAAGGAAGAATAGTATATTCGTTTTTTTTGCTAAGTATTTTAGGTGTTTCTGTATGGGTTTTTAGTTCTAGCCAAACAGGCGGTTTAATTGATAAGCGCTATGCTAACCAAGATAAATTAGGAAGGGGTAAAGAAGATTTATCTACTGGACGAGTAGATTTATTTTTAGATGATTTACAAGGGTTTATTGATAATCCCTTTCTGGGAGTTGGAGCTAATGGTGCCAAAGAGCTTAGACTTAAAAATGGATTTGGATTAAAAGCTTCACATAATGAGGTGAGTCGCTTATTGTCAGAACATGGTTTGTTTGCTATTATAATTTTATTCATTTTAATTGTGAAACCATTCTTATACAGGCATACCAATAAAGGGAATGTATTTTTCTTTGCCTTTTTAGGGTTTTGGTTTGCCACAATTAATCATTCAGCCATGCGTATATCAGCATCTGCTTTTATATATGCTTTGGCACTTTTAAATGTATATTATGAAAAACGTCCTATACGTAGGAAACGCATTATCCAAAAGCGGTAAGAATATTACGTCTATAGAAACGCTAAGTCAACATTTAAGCGAAGCTTATAATGTAAAAACAGCATCAAGTAGATCTAATATAATACTCAGGCTATTGGATATGATAGGCTTAGTATTAAGAAATGAATCGAAAACAGATATCGTATTAATAGACACTTATAGTACACTAAACTTCTATTATACTTTAATAATAAGCCAAATTTGTAGGCTTTTTACACTAGAATATATTCCAATACTACATGGTGGTGATTTAGAGAGCAGATTAAAAAATAGTCCAAAAATTTCAAAACTCATATTTAATAATGCTGAGTTTTTGGTATCTCCTTCAAATTTTTTAAAATCTAAATTTGAGGCTTATGGTTATAAAAATGTAGTTTTTATTCCGAATTCTATAGAAATAGATAATTACGAATTTATGGCTAGAGATATAGATAGTATAAAATTACTTTGGGTAAGATCAATATCTGAATTATATAATCCAAAATTAGCAATATTAGTACTAGAAGCGTTAATTGCGAAAGGATATAAAGCAGAGTTAACTATGGTTGGTCCAGATAACAATGATTATTTAAAAGAAGTTAAACAATTCACTTTAAATAAAAACCTGAATGTTAATTTTACAGGAAAACTGACCAAGTTAGAATGGATTTTACTCTCTAAAACACATAATATGTTTCTTAATACTACTAATTTTGATAATGCACCTGTTAGTATTATTGAAGCGATGGCTTTAGGTTTGCCTATTGTGTCGACTAATGTTGGCGGATTACCATTTTTAATAGAAGATTACTCAGAAGGTATTTTAGTAGAACCAGAAGATGAAGAAGCTATGGTGCAGGCTATTATAACATTAAGAAATGATAAAGTCTTAAAAGATAGACTTGTAATTAATGGAAGAAAGAAAGCAGAAACTTTTAATTGGTTGCATATAAAACCGAGTTGGATTAGCCTTTTACAATAAATAAGTTTCTAAATTCACAGTACTTTTTATATTTACAAAGAGTTTTCAAGATAATGAAGAAAAATAAAGGCATACACTTTGAAGTTTCGGAACGTAAAATTCTTTTAAGAATCATGGACCTAGTTATGGTTTTTCTTGGGATTTATGGTTTGGAAATTCTTTTAGATTTTGATTACCTATTTATTGGTATTCAAAGCATGTCTCAGCTCGTACTTCTAGGTGTTTATATTACGGTATTTGCAACAATTTTTGAATTATACGATCTCCAAAAAGCCAGTAAATTAGATGCAACATTCAAAAACATTGTAATTACGGCCTCTACAGTTGTTCTGTTCTATTTGTTAACACCATTTCTTTCGCCAATTTTACCAGAAGAACGACTACAAATTTTATATTTCTATTTAAGTATTATTATCGCTATTTCTTTATGGAGAATCGCATATAACTATTTAATTGAATCACCTCGATTTTATAAACGTGTTTTATTAGTTGGTGAAGTTTCTAATATCGAAAGTTTAGCATCTGCCTTGAACCAATCAGACCCTAATTATAAAATTATTGGATTTATAAATAGTGAATTATCTAACGAAGAGTCCTTTAAATCTAGAGGGCTAAAAGAATTTAAAGCTAAAGATTTCCTAGAAATAATTCATAAACAAAATATATCAGAAGTACTTGTAGCTAGTTTTAATACTGAAGCTATAATTTCTGAAGTATATCGCGATTTAATGTTGTTATTAGAACGCGGGTTTAAAATACGAGACTACACTCAAGTTTATGAAGAACTGTTGCATAAAGTACCCATTCAATTTGTAGGTAAGGATTTTTATAAATATTTCCCATTTAGTAGAAGTAATGAAAATAAGCTCTACATTTTCTTTCGTAGATCATTCGATATTTTTTTTGCTCTGATTGGGATTGTATGCGGTATTTGTTTAATACCTATTATTCTTTTAGGTAATTTATTAGGTAATAATGGACCACTGTTTTACGTACAAGAACGCGTTGGTAAAAATAGCAAGCCTTTTAACATTATTAAATTAAGAACCATGATTGTAAATGCTGAGGAGGAGGGTGCAAAATGGGCAAAAAAGAATGACAATAGAATAACAACATTTGGTAATTTTCTAAGACGTTCTAGATTAGATGAAATCCCTCAGTTTTATAATGTAATAAAAGGGGAGATGAGTATTATAGGTCCTAGACCAGAACGTCCGTTCTTTGTTAATGAATTATCACGAATAATTCCATTTTACGAAACAAGGCATATGATTAAACCAGGGTTAACTGGTTGGGCTCAAGTAAGTACTAGATACGGATCGTCGGTAGATGACAGTCTTGTTAAATTACAATACGATTTATACTATATAAAACACAGAAGTGTATTCTTAGATTTTAGTATTGTCATAAAAACGTTGAGTACTGTTCTTTATTATAGAGGTCAGTAGAAATTAAGTTAAATTATTCTTATTAAAAAACTTTATAATGTAGCTATATCTAATAGCTATAGCGATAATTAGAGGTATTAATACAATACTGAATACTTGTACCCCAATAAACCAATGTAAAGTCATTAGACAAAGCATTATAACTAATAATTTAAGATAACCCTTAAACCAAATTTTAACGGTGTTTTTAAATAACTGACTAATAATAAATATGTTGAGCGGAAATGCCCATAATAAATTATAATTATAACCTGTAGCAGTATGGTCTGTTGCAAACCATAATAATAAAAGTAGAATACCTGTAAGACCAGTAATTAAAAATAAGGTAATATCGAGCCATTTGCTTCTTACATTTTTCTTATAGTCTTTGTAAGTAATAAACAGTATAAAAATTGAAATCAATCCAACAATTACTAAGGGACTTAAAATAAAATTGAGCGATGACTTATTTTCTTTCTTCTCAAAAATAACAGAAGATTCTTTTACGATATTATCAGTACCGTTTACCTTGGCGTTACCCATAAAAACAGTAATATACTTTGGTAAAAACATATGCTGACTTGCTGAGGCCTCTATGTCAATTACGGAACCTAAAGCGATATCAATTCCAAAACTTCCCCATGTATTTAAGCCAACATGCTCGTGTATAAGTTGTCTAAACGTTTTTGGTTTAAAATCTTTAGGTAAATTAAACGCTATTTTATTATTAGATACAGTAGCAGTTACATCACGTATTCTGGTAGCACAATTATCATAGAAGAAATCATAGAGATACCTTCTGTTTTCAGGCTTATAGTTATTTACTAAATAGTCTAAAAGTTTTTGTTTTTCTTCTGGTGAAAAGTTTAAAACTTGCTCTGTAATTGTTCGATTATTCCTAATGTAGTGATTTTTAAATTCATTATAACCATTCTTACTTATGAGGTAGTTTAACTTGCCTTGTGCAAACTTTAAATAAAAATTGGGTGCTTCAAAATCATATTCTCCGTAACCAAAAACGATATCTGCACCTAATGTTCTATCATTTATTCTAAATGCATTATGACCAAAAGCATCATTTAATGATTCACCTGAACCAAGTGTTAATATAGATACTTCTGCGCTAGGTGATAATTGTAGCTGTTGTGCGAAACTTTTTAAGTTGAAAAATAAAGTAAGGAGAACCAGTAATTTTAATCTCATGAGCTATTATCTAAAGACACCAAAGTCTATTTTTAAGGAAAATACGTTAGAATATAATGCAGCACTTTGATCACCAATATCAGTAAAAGCATAGTCTATCTGAATGCCTTTATATTTAAAACCAACACCAAAGTTTGGCTGAAACGTAAGGTTTTCAGAATTATCTAATTGTCTTTCATTTTGAAAATTTCCAAAACCCGTTCTTAAAAAGACTAAGTCTGCATAACCAAATTCAAAACCTAAAGCAGGATTTATACTTGCAAAAGATGTAGAAAACACATCATTATTTTCTTCAAATCTTGCATTAAGATTTACAGCACCTAAAATAGTATAATCATAATTTATAATCCATTTTTTAGATACGCCTAGTTGTAATTTCGGAATTGTTATTTCGGTAGTTTCAGGTAATTCTTGGTTTTCTCCCTCTACAGCGCCACTAATTTGTTCAAATTTTTCTTCATTAATAGACCAAGCATTATAGGTTGTAGAAATGTCTCTAGCCATTAAGCCAAATTTCCAATTATTTCCAGATTCAAATTGAATACCTACATCTAAGCCAAATCCCCAAGAAGAGGCGAAATCGCCTATAATTCTTCGGATTATTTTTGCATTTACACCAAAATTTAAACCGTCTAAAGGCAATTTTCTTGCATAAGAAAATGTAAGCCCATAATCTGCAGTAGAGAAGGTGCTAATTCTATCGTAATTTATGTTTCCTTGGTCGTCAATTAATTGGGTCGTATCTAAAATATCATCAACACCAAATCTAATTAATGAAATACCAATAGCGCTTTCTTTGTCTAATGGCATGCCATAGGCGATGTAATTGAAATTAGCAATATTGGCAAAATAACTAGAGTGCATTAAGGCGAGTTGGTTATCTTCAAGATGAACCAAACCAGCCGGATTCCAATATCCAGAATTGACGTCATTCGTTTGAGATACCACAGCATTACTCATACCTAAAGAAGCAGCATCAACACCAATATTCATGAATTCGTTAGAATATTTTCGTGTAGATTGAGCCGAGGTAATAAAAGTGACAAGTGTTAAGAGAATTACATAGTAATTTTTCAACAGTAATTTTTTTACAAAGATGCACAATATTTTTCTATCTATTTAACTGATAAAGTTCATTCTTATTGTTTTAGACTCAAATACTTTTATATTTTTACATAAATTAATTTTATGAGTATAAAACAACACATTCCTAATGCTGTGACGCTACTCAACCTACTGTCAGGTTGTATTGCTGTTATCTTTGCAGTGCATGGTAACTTTGTTATCGCGGCAATGTTTGTTTTTTTAGGTATTTTCTTCGATTTTTTTGATGGTCTTTTAGCCCGTAAGCTTAATGTACAGAGTCCTTTAGGAATTCAGTTAGATTCTTTAGCAGATTTAGTTACTAGTGGTGTAGTGCCGGGTATTATTATGTTTAAACTAATATCATTTACAATAGACGCACCAGATTATTCGTCTTACAGTGATAGTTGGAATTCTGTTTTTCATTGGCAAGGTTTTAAGTTGTCCCTGTTACCTCTAATAGGTTTATTAATTCCGTTAGCTTCTGCTTATCGTTTAGCTAAATTTAATTTAGATGAAGATCAACAATCTTATTTTAAGGGATTACCTGTGCCAGCTAATACGCTATTGATTCTGTCATTACCTTTAATTTTAGAATATCAAAATAACGATTTTATGAATGCCATAATTATTAATAAGTGGTTTTTAATTGGTATAACCTTACTGAGCTGTTATCTCCTAAATTCTAATATTAAATTATTTGCATTAAAGTTTAAAAACTGGACGTTTACAGATAATGCGGTACGCTATATATTCTTAATATTGAGCGTAGTTGCCTTAGTAGTACTCCATTTTGCCGCTATTCCTATTATTATACTATTATATGTAGTACTTTCTTTGCTCACTAAAAGTAAAATTTAGACTATTTATGTCTTAGTTTTAATCTGAAATTAAATACCAAACTATAATTTTTTATCAATGGCTTCAGGATTTTTTGCACTACTAGATGATATTGCTGCCTTAATGGATGACGTGGTTGTAATGACAAAAATCACTACGAAAAAAACAGCTGGTATTTTAGGTGACGATTTAGCTGTAAACGCAGAAAAAGCATCAGGATTTTTGTCGTCTAGAGAAATCCCTGTGTTGTGGGCAATTACAAAGGGTTCATTTTTAAATAAGTTAATTATTTTACCCTTAGCTTTTTTGCTAAGTGCTTTTTTACCATGGGCAGTTATTGTAGTTTTGGTTTTAGGCGGACTATATTTAGCCTATGAAGGTGCTGAGAAAATCTATGAATTTATTATTCCACATTCAGAGGCAAAAAAAGTAATTTGTAGAGAAAATCTAAGTAAAGAAGAAATCCTAACACTAGAAAAGATAAAAATTAAATCTGCAATTGTTACCGATTTTATTTTATCTGTAGAGATTGTAATTATAGCATTGGGTACAGTTGTAGAAAAAGAGCTTTTGTTTCAAATAATTGTCGTTTCAATTGTAGCACTAACTGCAACAGTTGGTGTCTATGGTATTGTAGCTTTAATTGTAAGAATGGATGATCTTGGACTTAGGCTTATTGGAAAAAGTAAAGGTGAAAGTGGTTTTTTATTTACAGTGGGAACGCTTTTAGTAAAAGCATTACCTAAAATTATTAAGAGTCTTTCGGTAATTGGAACTATTGCATTACTGCTCGTTGCTGGTGGTATTTTTATTCATAATGTAGATTTTTTACATCATTTTTTAGAGCAATGGCCATCACTATTAAGAGATTTTACTGTAGGCATGTTAGCTGGTATTGTTTGTTTGATTTTTGTAAAAGGAGTTAAAGCGATTCTTCCAAAGAAGCGTGTAAAGTAATTGTACTTACTAAAACTCTAACTTTTTCTTACGAAGTTCAAAGTTCTGACCTAAATATACTTTACGTACCATTTCATCACTAGCCAACTCTTCTGGTTTACCAGCTTTTAATATACCACCTTCAAACATTAAATAGGTTCTATCAGTAATGGCAAGTGTTTCTTGTACATTGTGATCGGTAATAAGAATACCAATGTTCTTTTTGGTTAGTTTAGCAATGATGCGCTGAATATCTTCAACAGCAACAGGGTCAACTCCTGCAAAAGGTTCATCGAGTAAAATAAAGTTTGGATCGGTTGCTAACGCGCGTGCAATTTCAGTTCTACGTCGTTCACCACCAGATAATAAATCACCACGACTAGTTCTTATATGGCCTAAGCCAAATTCTTCGATTAAAGATTCCATTTTTTCGTGTTGTTCTTTCTTACTCAGTTTCGTTAATTGAAGTACACTTAATATATTATCTTCTATACTTAATTTTCTAAAAACGGAAGCTTCTTGGGCTAAATAACCGATACCATTTTGAGCACGCTTATACATTGGGTATTTTGTAATATTGGTGTCATCTAAATAGATATTACCTCCATTTGGCTTTATAATACCCACAATCATATAAAACGATGTTGTTTTACCAGCTCCGTTGGGACCAAGTAGTCCAACAATCTCTCCTTGGTTAACTTCCAAAGAAACATCCTTAACAACTTTTCGTCCGCTGTAGGACTTCATTAAATGTTCTGCGCGTAGTTTCATAGTATGTGTAAGAACGCTAAAAATAACAAAATCATATAGATTCTATAAGATTCGGCTTTCATTTATTAAAAGTTTAACCTTGAGTATTGTGTTGTTCTAAAGCTTCCCAATATTCGTGGGCACGTCTTAAATGAGGTATAACGATAGTGCCACCAATTAGAGTTGCTATTCCAAGAGCTTCACTAACTTCGGCTTTAGATAAGCCTTCTTTATAAGAGCTTTCTAAATGATATTTCACACAATCATCACAACGTAATACAGTAGATGCAACTAAGCCCAAAAGCTCTTTAGTTTTTTTATCTAATGCACCACCTTCTTGAAACGCATTAGTATCTAAGTTGAAAATACGCTTGATTATTTTATTGTTATCCGCTAAAACTTTATCATTCATTTTAGCACGATAGTCGTTAAACTCATTTACAATATCCGACATAATTTAAGACTTAACTTTTGATTCTTTTCTTTTTTGATTTTTCACAACAACTGCAGAAATATAAATACTTACTTGATATAGTATTAAAATAGGAATAGCAACAATTACTTGACTCGCAATATCTGGCGGAGTAATTATAGCAGATAATATGAGTACAATAACTAGCGCATATTTTCTGTATTTTCTCAAAAACTGAGGTGTTACTAGACCAATTTTAGTTAAAAAGTAAATGATTATTGGTAATTCAAATACAAAGCCAGAGGCAATAGCGGAAGAGCGCACAATTGCTATAACTGAGCTTGCATCAAACTCATTAGAGATTAGTTCACTAATTTTATAATTAGCTAAGAAGTTAATCGATAAAGGCGTTACGATATAATAACCGAAAAGGACTCCTAGAAAAAATAAAAATGAAGCAATAATAATAAATCCTCTAGAGCTTTTACGTTCGGTAGTTTTTAAGCCAGGGCTTATAAAGCTCCAAAACTGATATAATACATAAGGGAAGGCTACAATGAAACCTGCGTAAATTGAAGTCCAGATGTGTAATGAAAATTGACCAGATACAGTTCTGTTTTGGATAACGAAAGGGAATTTATCTGCACAAAACGTGGTGTCATTAATTCCTAGAAACTGTGATATACTACAAAGTCCTTTATATGTAGGGAAAGACATGTTTGTAGGTCCAAAAATAATGGTATCAAAAATAAAGTTTTTAAACATAAAAGCTATTATGCCAGCTGCTAATATACCCAAAGTAGCCCTTATTAAGTGCCATCTTAAATCTTCGAGGTGGTCTAAGAAAGACATTTCATCTAACTGCTTTTTTGCCATTATATAATACCTTCTTTAATTAAATCGTGAAGATGTACAACTCCTGCATAGTTACCATCGTGTTCTACTAATAATTGAGAAATACCAAATTCTTCCATAACCTCCTTTGCGTCAACAGCCATAGCATCCTCAACAATTCGTCTTGGATTACTACTCATTATGTCTTTAGCTTTTAAGTTAGTTATGTCGTCACTCTTACTCAACATTCGCCTTAAGTCACCATCTGTAATAATACCAACAATCTTGTTGTTGTCAACAACTGCAGTAACACCAAGCATTTTCTCAGTAATTTCTACAATGACTTCTTTTAAACTCGCTTCTAAACCTACTTTAGGTTTTAAATTCTGAGATGATAAATCATTAACTCTTAAATAGAGACGTTTACCCAATGCTCCACCAGGATGGTATTTTGCAAAATCTTTACTAGAAAAACCTCTCAACTCTAATAAACAAACAGCTAAAGCATCTCCTAAAACCAATTGAGCAGTTGTACTCGTTGTAGGTGCTAAATTATTAGGACATGCTTCTTGTTCTACAAAAGCATCAAGAATATAGTCTGCTTGCAGTCCTAAAAAAGAATCTTTGTTCCCAGTAATGGCAATCATTTTATTTTTAGCACGCTTTATAAGTGGGACTAAAACTTTGATTTCTGGTGTATTTCCACTTTTAGAAATACAAATAACCACATCATCTTCAAGAATTAACCCTAAGTCTCCATGTATGGCATCAGCAGCGTGCATAAAAACAGATGGAGTACCCGTTGAATTTAAAGTAGCAACAATTTTATTAGCAATTATAGCACTTTTGCCTATACCTGTAATAATAACACGACCTTTAGAATTATAAATTAATTCAACAGCATCAGCAAAATCATCTGTTAGTAATTCAGACAAGTTTTTAATAGCTTTACTTTCTAAATTTATAGTGGTTTTTGCAGTATGTAAAATGGATTGTTTTGTGTTCAAAACTTATTTTTTAATCAGTTTTCTAGGTCTAAAGAAATTGTTATCTTTAAACATATTGCAAATGTATATAAAATAGTAATAGGGATTAATGAGTATTGCAGAAATTGACTTACACTCCGCGTTAAAAAAGCACTTTGGATTTTCAGCATTCAAAGGTCTTCAAGAAGAAGTTATAAAAAATGTCACCGCAGGTAACAACACGTTTGTTATTATGCCAACTGGTGGCGGAAAATCACTTTGTTATCAGCTACCTGCCTTAATTAAGGAAGGAACTGCCATAGTGGTGTCTCCATTGATTGCTTTAATGAAAAATCAGGTTGATGCTATAAGAGCGGTTTCGGAGCACGAAGGTGTAGCACATGTTTTAAACTCTTCTTTGAATAAAACAGAGGTTAAACGTGTGAAAGACGATATCGTCAGTGGTGTTACAAAACTACTTTATGTAGCGCCAGAGTCGTTAACCAAAGAAGAATATGTTGAGTTTTTAAGAACAGTTAAAATATCATTTATGGCTGTAGATGAAGCACATTGTATTAGTGAATGGGGACACGATTTTAGACCAGAGTATAGAAATTTAAAAACTATAATAAAACGTATTGGAGATGATATTCCTATTGTTGGTTTAACAGCAACAGCAACTCCTAAGGTTCAAGAAGATATTTTAAAGAGTTTAGGCATGCCTAATGCTGTTACTTTTAAAGACTCTTTTAATAGACCGAACTTGTATTACGAAGTACGTCCAAAAACTAAAAATGTAGATGCAGATATTATTCGTTTTGTAAAACAGAATGATGGTAAATCAGGTATTATTTACTGCTTAAGTAGAAAACGTGTTGAATCTTTGGCACAAGTCCTTCAGGTTAATGGTGTAAAAGCTGTACCATATCATGCCGGTTTAGATGCTAAAACTAGAGTGAAGCATCAAGACATGTTCTTAATGGAAGATACAGATGTTGTAGTGGCAACTATTGCATTCGGAATGGGAATTGATAAACCAGATGTGCGTTTTGTAATTCACCACGATATTCCTAAAAGTATAGAAAGCTATTATCAAGAAACAGGAAGAGCTGGTCGTGATGGTGGAGAAGGTCATTGTTTAGCCTATTACGCTTATAAGGACATTGAGAAGCTAGAAAAGTTTATGTCTGGTAAACCTGTAGCTGAACAAGAAATTGGGCATGCGCTATTGCAAGAAGTTGTTGCCTTTGCTGAAACTTCGGTGTCTAGACGAAAATTTATTCTTCATTATTTTGGAGAATATTTTGATAATGCAACTGGTGATGGAGGAGAAATGGATGATAATGTTCGTTATCCTAAAAAGCAAGTCGAAGCAAAAAGTGAGGTGAAAACACTTTTAGAGACGGTAGACAAGACTAATGAAAAATATAAATCTAAAGATTTAGTACAAGTTATTGTAGGTAATGCTAACGCATTAATATCTTCTCATAAAACAGATTTACAACCTTTCTTTGGTATTGGTAAAGAAAAGGAAGCTAGATACTGGATGGCTCTAATACGCCAAGTATTAGTAGCTGGTTATTTGAAGAAGGATATTGAAACTTACGGAGTCTTAAGATTGAGTGACCAAGGTAAAGACTATATAAAGAATCCGCAATCATTTATGATGGCAGAAGACCATGTCTTTGATGAGACAACAAATGATGGTATTGTCACCAACTCTAAAGGAGGTGGAGCAGTTGCAGATGAGAAGCTAATGACCATGCTCAAGGATTTACGTAAACGTAACGCTAAAAAATTAGGTGTGCCACCATTTGTGATTTTTCAAGATCCGTCGTTAGAGGATATGGCTTTAAAGTATCCTATAAGTATCGAAGAGTTATCTAACGTGCATGGAGTAGGTGAGAGCAAAGCAAAAAAGTATGGTAATGATTTTTTAGGATTGATAGCTGATTATGTCGAAGAAAATGACATACTGCGACCAGATGATATGGTAGTGAAATCTACAGGAATGAATTCTGCTATTAAACTATATATTATTCAGAATGTAGACAGAAAGTTACCATTAAGTGATATAGCCTCTTCTAAAGGAATGGAAATGCCAACTTTTATTAAAGAAATGGAATCTATTGTTTTTTCTGGAACGAAGCTTAATATAAATTACTGGATAGATGATATTTTAGATGAAGATCAACAAGAAGAAATCCATGAATACTTTATGGAATCTGAAAGTGATAAAATAGACGATGCTATTGAAGAATTTGATGGCGATTATGATGATGATGAATTACGTCTGTATCGCATAAAGTTTATGAGTGAAGTAGCAAATTAGATTACTCCTCTTCTTCTGAAGAAACATACTTTGTAAATAAAATATTATTTTTCTTAACGTTTAAGGCGATACTACTAAGTGTTGCCTTTTCTAATTTTTTGACATCAGATTCTTCAATCTGAAAATCGATTTTAGTAATACTTCTATTAGGAATCGGTGAACCTCCAGATTCAAATTCTGGCATATCAGAATTGAGTTTTAAATCAAAATTTTCACCTTTAAATGTTAGTGTAGCACCATCTTTAATCTTTACATAAAGTTCACCAACGATAACAGTTTGAAAGAAATAGTAACCACCCAATTCATTTAGGCCAGCAAAAATAACATTAGTATCTGCAACTCCAAAAGGCTTATTTTCAACATCTTTTATAATCGCTTCAACACTATCGTTTGATTCTGTTTTAGAAGCTTTGTTACCAAAAAGTTTAGATAATGAAAATCCCATAAATTTAATTTTCAGCAAAACTAACTTTAAATATTCAATTCTCAAATCTAAACTTCATGCTTCATGTTTTAAACTTCCAAATCAGTTTGTTATCTTTGCACTCTTAAACAAAATAAAATACAATGCAAGACGGCTTATACGCAAAATTTAACACCTCTAAAGGTGAAATATTAGTGAATTTAGAGTTTGAGAAAACTCCAGGAACAGTAGGTAACTTTGTGGCATTAGCAGAAGGAAACATGGAAAATGCTGTTAAACCACAAGGAACAAAATATTATGATGGTTTAAAGTTTCATAGAGTAATTCCAGATTTTATGATTCAAGGAGGTTGTCCTCAAGGCACTGGCACAGGAAATCCCGGTTACAAGTTTGATGACGAGTTTCATACAGATTTAAAACATGATGGTCCTGGAGTATTAGCTATGGCTAACGCTGGTCCTGGAACAAACGGAAGTCAGTTTTATATAACGCATATTGCAACAGATTGGTTAGACGGTAAGCATACTGTTTTTGGTAATGTTATTGAAGGACATGATATTGTTGATACTGTTGCACAAGGAGATACACTTGATACTTTAGAAATTGTAAGAGTTGGTGATGCAGCCGAAAAATTTAACGCCATTGAAGCATTTAGAACTTTTGAAGGCTCTCGCGAAAAGCGTGTAGCAGCAGAACGCGAAGCTGCAAGTGCTGATTTAGATAAATTAGCTGCTGGTTTTGACGTAACTGAATCTGGCTTACGTTATAAAGTCATTCAAAAAGGAGACGGTAAAAAAGCAGAAAAAGGAAACATGGTTTCTGTGCATTATAAAGGTCAGTTGTCAGACGGAACAGTATTTGATTCATCTTACAAAAGAAACTCACCATTAGATTTTCAAGTAGGAGTAGGTCAAGTTATTGCAGGTTGGGATGAAGGCATCTGTTTATTAAATGTTGGAGATAAAGCCCGTTTAGTAATACCTAGCGATTTAGGATATGGATCTGCTGGAGCAGGAGGTGTTATTCCACCAGATGCAACATTGGTATTTGATGTAGAGTTGATGGGAATTAAATAAGTAGAGAGCTAATTTTATTATAAAATTAGTGAAGTGCATATTCCAAACTCATTTAGGAATACAATCAATTAAATAGTAACAAAATTCAAAAAGAATCGTCTCACTTATAGTGAGACTTTTTTTGTTAAACAATCCAACCAAAATGAAATCAAGAATTTTATACCTATTATTAGTAACTGTAGTCTTTAATTGTTCAAATTCAGTTGAATATTCAGAAGAGTTCAAAGAAGAAACCGAAGGAAGCTATTTGTTTAACCAAGATGATGTTATCGAAGTTTATTACGAAGATAATAAGTTATTATTAAATTGGCGCGGAGGAAAAATTGAACCTGTTGCTATTGAGCAAAATGAGTTTTTTGTAGCAGATATGTATAAGAAATTTAAATTTATTCAACATCCTGAAACTAAACAACGCTATTTATCTGCGATACCAGAAGATGATAGTGAAATCACTTATGATTATTTAAAAGTTCCCGCAGATTACAAAACACCTAGTAGACATTTAGAAGACGGTAATTACGAAAAAGCACTAGCTGGTTTCTTAGAAATTAAGAAACAAGATTCTACAAGTGTCTTTATAAGAGAGCGAGATTTTAATAATATGGGTTATAAATATTTTAGAGAACAGGAATTAGAAAAAGCTATTGAAGTCTTTAAAATAAATGTAGCCTTACATCCTAGTAGCGCAAATGTTTACGACAGCTTGGGCCAAGCTTATTTAGTTAGCGGAGATAGTATACAAGCTTATACTAATTACAAAAAATCTTTAGAGTTTAATAATAGTAACAAGCGTGCAGAGAAATTCATTGAAGCATACAAGCCTAAAGAAGATTAAAATTTAAATAGGTTTAATAGCCTTGATGTATAATCAAAAAAAGCTATCCCTTTACGGATAGCTTTTTTTAGTATTATTAGATTATATATTATTCAATAATTCCTGCGCAACCAACACGAGCACCAGCAGCTCCAGAAGGTTGAGATTTTAAATCATCTACACCAATATGTACAATAACGGCTTTACCTAAAATATCTTTAGTGTCATCACCACAGCCAATACACCATTCATCAGTAGTTTTAGAGACCGAAGCAGTACCATCTGCCTTAGTTGTAAAGTTTCCTATATCACCTTTATGGTAACCGGTAGCATCTCCCCAAGCACCATGCGGCTGTGCAGTAGGATTCCAATGACCACCAGAAGATTTACCGTCTGCCGAAGAGCAATCTGCTTTTTCATGAATATGAATTGCGTGCTGACCTTCTTCAAGACCCATAATGGTTCCTGTCATGGTTACAACTCCATCATTCTCAACAAAATTAATAACACCTTCTACGTTACTATCACTTTTTTGTGATAAGTTTATAGTTAGTTGTTTATCTGCTGATGCATTAATAGGTGCAGGAGGTGGTGGAGGTGTTAAAGTTTCAGTATTTGAATCTTCAGTACTCGTTTTAGTATCGTTTTTACAAGCCGTTGCAAATATTACTGCAAAAGCCATTGTAATTAGTTTTAAGTGTTTCATAAGTAATTTTGATTTTAAGTAAAGTTAAGCAGATAAATAGGTTTGTGCAAATGACAAATTAATTATTGTCTACTAAAACTTATACTAATATTTCTATAATTTAGTAATGATATGATAAATATCATATTTTAAAACAAGACATACCACTAATTTTGAACCACAATAATTAGGTATGTGTCATTCTTTAGTAAATAAATACAACGTGGCAGGACCACGTTATACAAGTTATCCAACAGTTCCGTATTGGAATATGGATACATTTTCGTTACAGCAATGGAAAAAGTCTTTAAGACAATCTTTTGAAGAAAGTAATGCTAGCGAAGGTATAAGCTTGTATTTACATTTACCGTTTTGTGAAAGTTTGTGTACGTTTTGTGACTGTCATAAGCGTATCACAAAACGCCACGACCTAGAACTGCCATATATAAAAGCACTTTTAAAAGAGTGGAGTTTATATCGTGAATTGTTAGGTGCAAAACCTAAGCTAAAAGAATTACACCTTGGTGGAGGCACTCCAACATTTTTCTCACCAGAAAACTTAAAATTTTTAATTTCTGAATTATTGAAAGTCTCAGAAATTGCAGAAGATTATGAATTTAGTTTTGAAGGTCACCCTAACAATACAACCAAAGTACATTTGCAGACTTTATTCGATTTGGGTTTTAGACGTGTGAGTTTCGGTGTTCAGGATTATAACTTGAAAGTGCAAAAAGCTATAAACCGTGTACAACCATTTGAAAACGTAAAACGCGCTACGGAATTGGCTCGTAAAATTGGTTATACTTCTGTTGGGCATGATATTATTTTTGGTTTACCATTTCAAACCGAATCAGATGTTATTGAAACGATTACTAAAACCGAAGCATTAATGCCTGACCGTTTGGCGTTTTATAGCTATGCACACGTCCCATGGATAAAAGGCAATGGACAACGTGGTTTTAAGGATAAAGATTTACCATCAGCAGATTCAAAACGTAACCAGTACGAAACAGGAAAACGACTTTTAGAAAAAGTGGGTTATAGCGAGATAGGTATGGATCATTTTGCTTTAAAAAGTGATTCGCTTTATAAAGCGATGAAGAATAAAACATTACATCGAAATTTTATGGGGTATACAGCCTCTAAAACAAAAGCTATGATTGGTTTAGGTGCTTCTTCTATAAGTGATAGCTGGTATGGATTTGCGCAGAATGTAAAATCTATTGAGGAGTACGATCATTTAATTGATGAAGGTATTATTCCGGTTTACAGAGGACATATTTTAAATACTGAAGACCTTCGCATTAGAAAACACATTCTAAATCTCATGTGTCATTTTAAGACCTCTTGGTTAAATCATGAAATGACCTTTCTAGAATTACCAGATGTCCTTTTAAAACTAAAAGAGTTTGAATTAGACGGTTTACTTGAGTTTGAAAGAAAACAAGTCACTGTAACAGAAAAGGGAAAACCTTTTATTAGAAATATATGTATGGCTTTCGATTTATTATTAGAACGCAAAAAGCCCGAAACCAAATTATTTTCAATGACTATTTAAAACATAAATAAAATGAAAAAAATTATTGTACCCATAGATTTTTCAGAACATTCCGAATATGCATTAGAAGCTGCTTCTAACATCGCTCATAAATTTGGATCAGAACTTATAGTATTACATATGCTAGAATTATCTAATGCTATTTTAACAGCAGGAAATAATGCTTTAGATGAGGAAGCTGTATTTTATTTAAAACTAGCAGAACAAAAATTTCAAACCTTTTTAAATAAGCCTTATTTAGAAGACCTTGTAGTAACTCCTATTGTAAAACATTTTAAAGTTTGGAGTGAGGTTAACGATGTGTCTAAAGAGCACAAAGCTAACCTAATTGTTATGGGTTCTCATGGAGCAAGCGGAATTAAAGAAGTTTTGGTTGGGTCTAATACAGAAAAAGTGGTGCGTCATTCAGATATTCCTGTTTTAGTAATAAAGCACAACCCTATATTATTTGATTTTGAAAACGGTGTATTTGCAAGTGATTTTTCTGAGGAGTCTGTTGCACCATATCTTAAGGCTAAATTGATTTTTGATAAACTTGGAGCTAAGATGTATTTGGTGTATGTGAATTCTCCAGATGGTAATTTTAGAAGCTCTTCTGAAATTGATAAACGTGTTGCTGACTTTTTAAAAAAAGCAGATAGTGACTTAGATAACTTATCTAATGTAAGTGTAGTTTCAGACTACTCAATAGAAAAAGGAATTTTAAATTTCGCTAATGTTATTGGTTCAGATTTTATTGCAGTAGCTACTCATGGTAGAAAGGGTTTAGCACATTTCTTTGAAGGAAGTATTTCAGAAGACATAGCAAATCATTCTACGTTACCAGTTATGACTTTTAAAATGTAATTTTTTATTTTTATTGAGTAGTATCAAATTAAACGTCAAAGATTAATTTATTTGACGCTCTTTAAGTTTCTCAATATTACCATTTATTCTCTATATATTACAGCTACTCATCATTCATTAGTCTTAAATTTCACTTTATAAAAATGAAAGTATTTGAAATCTAAACATTCAAAATATATAATTATTGGAGCAGGTTTGTCAGGATTGACAACAGCTTATATCTTAAATAAAAATGGGATTATAGATGTCACTATTTTAGAAGGACGACCTCAAATAGGTGGGCGTATAGTAACACATAAGGATGTGGATCTGGGAGCAACCTGGTTTCAGCAACCACATCAGTATTTAACCCGTTTATTGAATGAACTTAATCTTGGTTCATTTCAGCAATATCAAAAAGGACAAAGTATTTTAGTTTATAAT
>TARA_R100001369_G_scaffold5880_1_pt1 | contig 94851 bp, 89 predicted proteins | sample TARA_R100001369 | Tara Oceans TARA_R100001369 (sample SAMEA2621528) | marine metagenome | biome: marine biome (ENVO:00000447); feature: surface water layer (ENVO:00002042); material: "saline water (ENVO:00002010), including plankton (ENVO:xxxxxxxx)" | depth 5 m
TTAGCTGAAGGCTTAGTTGAACCAACTGAAATGGAACTCTATATCTGTAATGCCGATGGTTCTGATCTCAAACAATTAACCGATTTAGGGAATGCCAACTGGAGTCCGTTTTTTCATCCTTCTGGTGACAAAATATTATTCTCATCTAATTTTGAAGCTGAGCGAGGCTTTCCTTTCAACTTATATTTAATTGATATCGATGGTAAGAATTTAAAACGCGTCACACATGGAGAAACCTTTGATGCATTTCCTGTATTTTCTAATGACGGTAAATATTTAGCGTTTTCCTCAAATCGAAATAATGGTGGTGGACGAGACACCAATTTATTTATTGCTGAGTGGCAAGACTAGTTTAAATCTCTAAGCCTACTGCGTTCTTCAGCATCTGTACTACGTTCATTGGTGTTTAATTTTGTATTTCCAAATTTATACCGGAAACCCAACTTAATAAATCTGTTATCTTGATCTGTAAAGCTAGAACTAGACTGATTTAAATAGCGTGTTGCTACATCATAATCTTGTGTATTAAATAGATCCTCTATAGATAATGAAATAACAGCTTTATTATCTAAAATAGACTTGGAAACACTTAAACTAGATATTAGCCTTTCTTCAACTGTATTAAAAAATTGAAGGTTCCTACTTCCATACATTAATGATAAATCAATATTAAGACTCTTGTCTTCTAAAAGTGACCAACTATTACTTAAAAAAGTAAGGTTAGACCACCGGTTTTGTTCTACAAACCCGTCGCCGAAATTAGTTTCTTCTGCGATGTTAAAAAATGAAGTCAGCGCGTAAATACTCCAATTATTAGTTATGTAATAATTAAAGCTAAAATCGAACCCAAAATCTGTTCTTTTATCAAGATTTGTAGGTGTAAATGCAATAATATTAGTCGTATTATTTTGTCGCGGCAATTCGGCTATGTCGCCGTCATAGTTTATGTAATAAGCTTCAACCGTAAAATGCTTTAAAAAATTAACGCCGACCTTATAATGATCTGTGTAGGTGGGTACTAAGTTGGGGTTACCCAAAACCACCGTGTTTTCATTTAAAAAAAATGTAAATGGATTTAAATCTGTATAACTTGGTCTTGTAATGCTGCGCTTGTAACTTCCGTCAATGGTTACATCTTCAGTTATTTGATGCGATATACTTGCATTGGGAAACCAATTAAAATAATCTTGCGTATTCGCTTCACTCAATGTTAAAGATTCTCCTTCAATATTGGTTTGCTCCACTCTTAAGCCAAGGTTTAAATCCCATTTATCCCAAGATTTACTGTAGTTAGTATAAGCGGCAAATACTTTTTCGTCATATTTAAAGGCATCTGAATTAGCAGTATTTAAAACTTCAAAGCCATTAATAATATCTACTCTTGTGATGTCGCTATCTGTATTTATATTAGAATATTTAAGACCTGCATCAAAATTAGAGGCTTCATTTATAGGCAAGCTATAATCCACTTTTCCTGTAATAATCTGAGTATCTTGATTGGCTAGCGTGTTAAATTCCGAGCTATTATCAAATATATTATTCTGATCAAAGAAATTACTGAATACGTTCTGATCGCGTTCATAATCATAAATCGTATAATGTGCATTGAAAGTTAGATTAGCACTATTGTCAAAATCGTGTCTAAAAACAATGTCCGAGCCAATATTGTATTTGTTGTCTCTAGATAAATTATCAGCAGTAAAACGACCTAAGATGTCTAAATTTTCGTCCGTAATATTCGTGTTATTTCTAATTTGATACTTAAAATACGGTGTATATAAACCTGTACTGGTAAAACTCAACGTGTTCTTGTCATCAATATAATAATCAAAATTAAGATTGAGATTATGTGTTTCAGACCATGTGTTTCGATTCACACCAGATTGCCATATTTCTTCAATATTATTCAAATCATCCAAATAATTAACGGTATCATCCTGATCTCTATTAATCTTTTGATTAGTATAGCTATAATTTACATTTAGGTTGACTTTATCATTTTTATAATAATGACTCGTCGCAGCATTATATCTTGGAAAAACACCTTGTGTGTAATTTGTTTGGACACTTCCACGATATCCTGTTACTAAATTTTTACTCATTATAATGTTAATCACAGAGCCACTGTCTGCGTCATAACTTGCGGGCGGGTTTGTTATAACCTCAACTGACTTAATACTATTTGCTGGTGCCGTTTCTAAAAATTGAATCAACTCATCTGAAGTCAATTGCACACGACGATTATTTATAAAAACAGTAGCGGGAGCACTTTTAATATTAACACCTCCCTCTGACACAATAATACCAGGCGTACTTTTTAAAACACCAAGCGTGGAGCCTTGGGTTAAAGCTGTATTCTCAATATTAAATATCAGTCTGTCTGGCTTACGAATTATGGTCGGTTTTTTAGAAATAACAATTACTTCGCCTAAACTTTCTGGTGTTTCGTTAAGCTGAATAGTCTTTAAATCTAAGTTTCCTTTCAGAATAATCTTCTGCTCAAATTCTTCAAACCCAATAAAGCTAACTTTAATAAAAAACATAGTAACTGGTAAGTTTTTAAATTTAAAATAACCGTTTTGATCTGTTGAAGTTCCTTTTATAAATGTAGTTCCATCCTCTGCTAAAAGAATAACATTAGCCAACTCAATAGGCTTGCTGTTTGAATCAATAACTTTTCCTGAAACAGAAAATTCCTGAGCAAAAGCAATAGAAGATAACGCAAAAAGTAATGCGCTTATAAAAAGTCGCAAGTCAACAATCATTAGCATGTTTTATACTGCAATATAGAGATTGTTTTTTACTTTATGTTACGGTTTTTCCGTAATTCAGCAAGCTTTTAATCCTGTTTTTGACACTAAAAAGCGCAAGAAAACACCTATATTTGCATCCAAATTATTGTTTTAGAAGGATACATGAAGAACATTCGTAATTTTTGCATTATTGCACATATTGACCACGGAAAAAGTACATTAGCAGATCGTTTACTAGATGCTACAGGTTCTGTAACTGCACGCGAACAACAAGCGCAGCTTTTAGATAGTATGGATTTGGAACGCGAACGCGGTATTACCATTAAGTCACACGCTATTCAAATGGAATATACCTTTGAAGGCCAAGAGTACGTATTAAACCTTATTGATACACCTGGTCACGTAGATTTTTCTTACGAGGTTTCTCGTTCAATTGCTGCTTGTGAAGGTGCTTTGTTAATTGTAGATGCTGCTCAGAGTATTCAGGCACAAACAATTTCTAATCTATACTTGGCTTTAGAAAATGATTTAGAAATTATTCCCGTATTGAATAAAGTGGATTTGCCAAGTGCAAATCCAGAAGAAGTTACAGACGATATTGTAGATCTTTTAGGTTGTGATCCGGAAGAAGTTATCCATGCCAGTGGAAAAACTGGTTTTGGTGTCGAAAATATTTTAAAAGCAATTATTGAACGCATTCCTGCTCCAAAAGGAGATGTCAATGCGCCTTTACAAGCCTTAATTTTCGATTCTGTTTACAATACCTTTAGAGGTATTGAAACGTATTTTAGAGTCTTTGATGGTGAAATTAAAAAAGGACAAAAAATTAAATTCGTCGCCACAGGAAAAGAATATTTTGCTGACGAAGTTGGGACTTTAAAGCTAACACAAGTTGCTAAACAAAGCGTTAAAGCTGGTGATGTAGGTTATTTAATTACAGGAATTAAAACCGCTAAAGAGGTTAAAGTTGGTGACACTATTACTGATTTCGCTAACCCAACGACTAATATTATAGAAGGTTTTGAAGATGTAAAACCAATGGTTTTTGCAGGTATTTACCCAGTGGATACTGAAGATTACGAAGAGCTCCGTAATTCTATGGAAAAATTGCAACTAAATGATGCGTCTTTAGTTTTTCAGCCAGAAAGTTCTGCCGCATTAGGTTTTGGTTTCCGTTGTGGATTCTTAGGTATGCTGCACATGGAGATTATACAAGAACGGTTAGAACGCGAATTTGATATGACTGTAATTACGACAGTTCCTAACGTATCATATCACGCGTACACCAATAAAAACCCAAATGAAGCTTTTGTCGTAAATAACCCTAGTGATTTACCAGAGCCAACAACCGTTAACCGTGTTGAAGAGCCTTTTATAAAAGCAACCATTATTACCAAGGCTGATTTTGTTGGTAACGTAATGAGTCTTTGTATTGAAAAACGCGGTATGATTATTAACCAGACCTATCTAACAACAGAGCGTGTAGAGTTGATTTTTGAAATGCCGTTAGCTGAGATTGTTTTCGATTTTTACGATCGTTTAAAAACAGTATCTAAAGGCTATGCATCTTTCGATTATTCGCCAATAGGGAGAAGAGCTTCTAAATTAGTGCGCTTAGATGTGTTACTAAATGCACAACCAGTAGATGCCCTTTCGGCTTTAATTCACGCAGACAACGCTCAACACATTGGTAAGAAGATGTGTGAAAAATTGAAAGAACTTATACCGAGACAACAATTCGATATTCCTATTCAAGCGGCTATTGGTGCCAAAATAATATCTAGAGAAACCGTAAAGGCGTTACGTAAAGATGTAACTGCTAAATGTTATGGTGGTGATATTTCTCGTAAACGAAAGTTATTAGAAAAGCAGAAAAAAGGTAAGAAACGTATGCGCCAAGTTGGTAATGTAGAAATTCCTCAAGCCGCTTTTATGGCTGTGCTTAAGTTAAATGATTAGCATATTCCTTCGTAAGCAGGGTTCTAATTATCGAGACTACTAAGGGCTAAAACGAAACAGAACCTTTACTGGTAAGAAAATAGTCCTTGCCTAATAGGAATAGTAAACACAAAAGAGCCTTAATCTTCTTGTGCTACTCTTTCAACATCAAAAGGCTTACCTAAATAAACCAACTTGTAGTTTTCACCTATAGTATCAATATCTTTGTTGTAGGACGAAATAATGTGCATTTCTCCTTCCTCATCTTTTAAAAATAAAGGAATCATATCTTTATTTTTATTGGTAATTTCTATAAGGCTTTCATAGTGTGCTTTATCATCTATATCTATATCTTGGATAGATGGGTATTTTCGAGTAACCTCAGCTAAGGTGATATAATCATCTGTATGAGAAAACAAACCCTCCTTGGGGTTGTCTTCTGGGTTGTTCATTTCGGTAGTAGTTACTAATCTGAACGAACCATTTTCACCAAATTGCTCACTGAATTTATTAATAGCATATTTATTAATCTCTGGATTTCCTGTCATAGCCATAAGATAACCAACATCGTTTAATTCAATATTATCAGAAAGTGTTTCAGAATAAATATTTGTGTTTAACGCTTCTAAACCCAATTCTTTTGCCTTATCTATGTTATTTTGATTACTGTCTATAAGCACAACGTGTCTCCCATTAGATTCTAAATAATGTCCAAGTAATCGTGAAACTTTAGAAGCACCAACGATTAAAATACCATTAGACTGTGTCAAAAACACACCAACCATCTTAGCAAACAGACGTGCCGTTGTGGCGTTAAGTAATACCGTTCCCAAAACAATCATAAATACTAAAGGCGTAATATATTCTGCACCCTCAACCCCTTCTTTTAATAATTTACTTCCAAAAAGTGAGGCTATACCTGCAGCAACAATACCACGAGGACCAACCCAACTTATAAAGAGTTTTTCATTGAGGGTTAACTTAGAGCCTCGTGTACTTATAAAAACCGCTAATGGCCTTATTATAAAAACAACTATAGCGAAAAGCACTGCAGTTTTCCAAGTATAAAGCAACATTAAATCTTCAATATTTATGTTTGCTGAAAGAAGAATAAATAATATTGAAATAAGTAAGACACTCAGTGATTCCTTAAAGTAAAGCAGTTCTTTAATATTGTCTAATTTACTGTTCCCTAAGACCATTCCCATCACTACTACGGCTAATAAACCAGACTCATGTGCAAATAATTCAGATTCGACAAATACTAATAATACTGTTGAAAGCGATACAACATTCAATAAATAATGTGGTATATATTTTTTGTTAATAGCAAATGCTAAGGCATGTGCAAACGTAAAACCAAATGTGGTACCAAATAACACAATTTTACCAAACTCAATCAGTGCTGTTTTAGTAAAACCACTATCACCACCAACACTTATAAACTCAAAGACCAAAACGGCTACCAAAGCTCCGATAGGGTCAATAAGAATACCTTCCCATTTTAATACTGTCGATACATCCTTTTTAAGCGGAATGTTACGTAAAATGGGTGTAATTACTGTTGGGCCTGTAACAATGATTAGACCCGCAAATAAAAACGACAAATCCCAGCTTAAATTAAAGGTAAAATGTGCCACAACACCAGCTCCAAAAAAGGTAACTGCTGAACCCAAAGTAATGAGTTTCGTAATCACTGGTCCAACGGTTTTTATTTCTGATCGTTTTAATGTTAGACCACCTTCAAAAAGAATAATACTAATAGCAAGCGACACAAAATAGTACAAACTATCCCCTGGGAATAGTCCTTTTTCACCATTCCAAATCGGTTCTATCCACTTGGTGCCATCTTCACTTAAAAACTCTGCAGCAATTGGCCCAACCAGTAAACCAATCAATATTAAAGGTAATATAGCTGGAATTTTTAACTTCCACGCCACCCATTGTGCTAAAATACCTAGTATGATAATTCCCGCTAATTCTAACATTCAGTATAGTTTAATTGAAGATGTAAAGTTAGTTAATAAGAATAAAATAAAATGGTGTTAATTATCCTTTATGGTAAGACGTAAAACCGAGCAGGCAGATTTTTCAGTGAATTTATCTTTACCTGTTCCAAAAAGAACACTAATCCAATTATCTTTTTGTGGTGTTCCTAAAATCAGTAAATCGTATGATGCAGATGCATTTGAAATAGCCTCAATAGAATCATTAGATTTTGTAATGTCCACTTTACAATCTGATTTTGCTTCTTTTAATAATTGGTTAGAGGATGCTTTAATATGTTCTAATTCGTTAGCTTCAATAGTCTCTGTAACGACACGCAATAAAGTAAATGAAGCTCCGTAAAATAATGCTATTCTATCTGCTACCTCAATGAAACTCTTATCATTCCGTCCTGGTCTTAGTGCTATTAAAACCTTACTAATATAGCGGACTCCATTATCTTTGAAAAGCGCAAAATTTGAGTTAATATTTGTCATTAACCATCCTATTGGATTATTAATTAATATACCTGTCCTAGCGCGTCCGTCCCAGCCGACAACTAACCAGTCACAATCTGTCTGGTCACTCAAATCATGTATAGTATCAGACATGTTATGAGTAACAATAGATTCAAAATCTACATTAATGCCTTTAGAAGCCGCAAGTCTCGAAAATCGTCTCGCCAAAGAGTTTATCTTAGGGTTTTCGTCCACCATGGCCTCTAAAAAGGTTTGATTTGGCACCTCTGTAATATTCGCCACCTGAAGTTTATCCTTTGTATTTAAAGCGGCTCCGATTTCAACTAACATTTCTGGTGACGTTTCGTTTCCTAGCAAAGGCACAACAACTCCAGCATCTTCAAGAATTTCACCATCAAAATATCCGGGATTAATTAAAACATCATTAGATAATTTTCGTTTTCTTCTATTTTTCTTTTTATAAAGTAAATATAAAGCTGGTCTGTGACCGTACTTTCTCAAAACACCTGTTCTTGACGTTTTCTTCCCAAATTTTAAATAAATTAAAAAACCAATAATCGTTATACTTAAAATAGCCATAAGTGGCACGAATCCAAGAAGTACTAAAAGAATAATTCCTGTAATAATTCCAAATAATTGAATAAAAGGATAAAACGGTGACCTATAAGCTGGGTTGTACCATTGCGTGGCGGTTTCTCTTAAAATAATGACACAAGCGTTGACTGAAATAAACATCATGACCATAAATGCACTGGCTAATTTTGCTATTTTTTCTACATCTAAAAAAAGAATTGCTAAAGCCATTACCAAACAGGTCATAACGATCGTAACCACTGGAGTTAAATATTTAGAATGTATTCTAGCCATAAACGTTGGTAGCAATTTGTCTATAGCCATGGCAAATGGAAATCTTGAAGCCGCTAACACTCCAGAATTCGCCATAGATACTAAAGTAATTACACCTATAATAGCAGCCACATAACCAATAGTCGTACCTCCTAATATATTAGCTATAGTATAAATTGGTTTAATGTCTGTTTTTAAAGTTTCCATTGGAATGTTACCAACCAATGTAAAAGATACGGAAACATAAATTAAAGCCATAATTACCAAGGACAGCATCATAGCTCTTGGTAAATTAATATTTGGTTTTTTTATTTCTCCTGCGATAGCAGCAATTTTAGTAACTCCAGCATAAGATATATAAATAAAGGCGACCGTAGAGGCAAGTCCGAGATTACCATTACTAAAAACGGGTTGTAAAAGTGCATCATCTACTCTAGGTATACCAAAAATTAATATAGCCCCTAAACTGATTAAACTTATAGTTACAATAACAAGCTGAACCTTCCCGACTTTTTTAATTCCAAAAATATTGAGAAAGAGAATAATTAATAAAAAGAATAAGGCAGCATATTTTGTGAAACCCTCGTTTATATTCACTAATACAGTTAGGTAAGCACCAAAGCCAACTAAAGCAAAAGAACTTTTTAATAATAAAGATAGCCATAAACCAATACCGGCTATGGTTCCAAAAATTGGCCCAAATGTACGCTCAATATAGACGTATGTTCCTCCTGATGACGGCATTGCCGTTGCGAGTTCACTTTTAGATAACGCGGCAGGTAAAATACAAACAGCAGCTAACAAATATGCTAACCAAATAGAAGACCCTGTTTTAGCGGCTGCAATTCCTGGTAAAACAAAAATACCACTACCTAACATACCTCCAATGCTTATGGCTATTGCCGATGTTAGTGAAACACTACGTTTTAAGGTCTTCAAATATTTTTAATTTGTTCCGAAAATAGGCTTTTTTTTACAACTTATTAAATCACAATTAAATCCAAAGGAATTTATCTATTTAAGGCGATTTTATTATTTTGCATCACTTATGAGATTATACCCAATACAAGCCGGCAATTTTAAGTTAGATGGAGGGGCTATGTTTGGAGTAGTACCAAAATCACTTTGGCAACGCACCAATCCAGCAGACAGCAAAAACATGATTGATATTGCTGCTCGTTGTTTACTTATTGAAGATGATGAACGTCTAATTTTAATAGACACAGGCATGGGAAATAAGCAAAGTGAGAAATTTTACAGTTACTATTTTCTTTGGGGAAATGACACACTAGATACGTCTTTAGCAGCTCACGGATTTCATAGAGATGATATTACAGATGTATTTATGACGCACTTGCATTTTGATCACTGTGGTGGAAGTGTGCAATGGAATAAAGATAAAACGGGTTACGAGCCTGCTTTTAAAAATGCTCACTTTTGGAGTAACAAAGCACACTGGCAATGGGCAACAGAACCTAACCGTAGGGAAGTGGCTTCGTTTTTAAAAGAAAACATCCTTCCTATGGAAGTATCTGGTCAATTAAAATTTACAGGTGTTCCAGATACTGTTATTCAAAAAAAATCAGAATTAGGTTTTGATATTTTTTATGCTAATGGTCACACCGAGAAACAAATGATACCTATGATTAATTACAAAGGAAAAACCATTTGTTTTATGGCAGACTTATTACCCACAGCTGGCCATTTACCAATTCCCTTTGTAATGGGGTATGATACAAGGCCACTGTTGACTCTTAACGAAAAAGAGTTATTTTTGAACCTAGCAGCAGATAATGATTACTATCTGTTTTTAGAACACGATGCACATAACGAGATTATTACAGTAAAGCATACAGAAAAAGGTGTTCGCCTTAATGAAACATTTACATGTAACACTATATTTAATTAAAAACAAACACTAATTTATATGAAATTGAATTACAGATTAATTGGTTATTTAGGACTTTCAGCAACCTTATTTATTGGTTGTGGAGCTACAGGAGACATACTCTCAACTCCGATTGAGAACATCGATACATCTCCTCTAAAGGTTACCGATTTAACCGAAGATGAAAAGAAAAATTGGGGACATTTAGATCTTGCAAATGATACGATTCCTGGTATGGCTGTAGATAGAGCGTATGCAGAACTTATTAAAGGGAAAAAAGGAAAAAAGACGATCGTTGCTGTCATAGATTCAGGTATAGATATAGATCACGAAGATTTAGATGGTGTTCTCTGGACGAATAAAGGTGAGATTCCGAACAACGGAAAGGACGATGACAAAAATGGTTATATAGATGATATCCACGGATGGAATTTTCTAGGAGATGGCTATGATGAGCAATTAGAATATGTGCGCATGTTATCTGCTAACGATACTTCTAATCCGCGTTTTGCAGAAGCCAAAGCAAAACACGATGAAGATTACCAATTATGGACGGGTCGTAAAACGCAATACGACCAAATCGCACAAGCGGTAAAAAGTGCAAATGAAGTTTTAACCAAACACTTAGGTAAAAAAAATTACACTATTGATGATATAAATGCTATTAAAACAGAAGATCAAAGCGTGTTACAAGCTGTTCAAATGGCAAAGAATGTTAATGCAAACGGCGTTTCTATGGCTGATGCTAAAGAAGAGATTAGTGGGTTATTAGATGGAATTAATGAACGCTTAAATTTCAACTTAAACAAAAACTTTAATGGCCGTAAAACGGGTGATGATATTAACGATTTGTCAGACACTGGTTATGGAAATGGAAACGTTAAGCCTGTAAAAAAATCAGAATCTCATGGTACGCATGTTGCTGGTATTATTGCAGCAGAACGTAATAATGGTAAAGGAGCAAACGGTGTTGCTAATAACGTAGAAATTATGGCTATTAGAGCAGTACCAAATGGAGATGAATACGATAAAGATGTGGCTTTAGCAATACGTTATGCTGTAGATAACGGCGCAAAGGTTATTAACGGAAGTTTTGGTAAGTCGTTTTCACCACATGCTGAATGGGTGAGAGATGCTATAAAGTACGCATCAGATAATGATGTGGTTTTTGTACATGCAGCTGGTAATTCTAGTGAAAATGTAGATGTAAAACCTAACTTTCCGGATGATAACGTAAATTTTACAGAAGTATCAAACACATATATAAGAGTTGGTTCTTTAACTTCAAAATATGGTTCTAAAATAGTATCTAGTTTTTCAAATTACGGAAAAAAGAATGTTGATGTTTTTGCACCTGGATCTGATATTTATTCTACTATTCCAGAAAATGAATACAAACCAAATAGTGGTACATCTATGGCTTCACCTGGTGTTGCAGGTATCGCTGCTTTGGTGCGTTCACAATATCCAAATTTAACAGCTGCACAGGTAAAACAAGTGATTTTAGATTCTGGTTTACCATTAAGTACAAAAGTAGTAGTTGGTGGTGACGCCTCAAACGTAACACCTTTTTCAGAATTATCTAAGTCTGGCAAAATAGCCAACGCTTATAACGCTTTAATTATGGCTTCAAAAATTAAATAAAAATGAAGAAATTACTGTTAAATCTAGCGCTAGTCGCTTTTATATTTTCTTGTGGCGCAACAGAAAAAATAACCCAAGACAATAAAAAACCAGAAGTAAAACCTGAGGGTTACTGGCAACAACACGTAGACTATGTTATGGAAATTGACATGGATGTAAATTCATTTCAATATAAAGGGGAACAAAAATTAGTCTACACTAATAACTCTCCAGATGTATTAAATAGGGTCTATTACCACTTATATTTCAATGCATTTCAACCTGGTAGTGAAATGGATGTGCGCGCTCGTACAATTCGAGATCCAGACCCAAGAGTCGGAGAGCGCATTAGTCAACTTCAACCTAACGAAATTGGTTACATAAAAATAAATTCTCTTATGCAAAATGGGACCGCTATTTCTTATGAAGTTGTTGGAACTGTTTTAGAGGTGAAATTAGACAAACCGATTCAGCCAGGTGAAAAAGTAACGTTTGATATGCTTTTTGATGGTCAGGTACCAAAACAAATTAGACGTTCTGGTAGAGATAACAAAGAAGGTGTTTCATTATCTATGACGCAATGGTATCCTAAAATGGCTGAATATGATTTTGAAGGCTGGCACGCAGATCCTTATATCGGAAGAGAGTTTCACGGCGTTTGGGGTGATTTTGATGTAAAACTGACTATTGATAAAGATTATGTTGTTGGTGGTACTGGTTATCTTCAAGGTGAAGAAAAAGCCGAAAAAGGAAAAAAGACACTTCATTATAAAGCACCTAAAGTTCACGATTTTACTTGGGCTGCAGATCCAGATTTTATTCACGATACATTTCAGGTGCCAAACGGTCCTATGCTTAACTTCTATTATAAAAAAGATTTAGAGCAAAAATATATTGATAGCTGGAAAAAACTACAACCAGATACAGCAAAACTCATGGAGTTCTTTAGCAAAAATGTTGGTAAATATCCATACGAACAATACTCAATTATCCAAGGAGGCGATGGAGGTATGGAATATGCGATGTGTACACTTATAACAGGACAGCGAAGTTATGGCAGCTTATTGGGTGTAACGGCACACGAAATGGCACATACTTGGTTTCAATTTTTATTAGCGACGAACGAAGCTAAACACGAGTGGATGGACGAAGGGTTTACAAGTTATATTTCTGCTTTAGCAATGAATGAGCTTCGTGAAGAAAAAAGAGATAACCCTTTGGCCGGTTCTTACAGGGGTTATTTAGCCTTAGCAAACTCTGGCGTAGAACAACCTTTAACAACGCATGCTGATCGCTATACGTTTAATCAAGCTTATGGTGCTGCTGCTTATAGTAAAGGGGCTGTGTTTTTGGCACAACTAGGTTACTTGATTGGTGAAGACAACTTAAATAAAACTATTAAGAAATACTTTGTAGATTTTTCGTTTAAACACCCTAAACCTTTAGATATTGTGCGAACAGCAGAACGTATTACTGACTTTGAATTAGATTGGTATTTAATAGATTTTGGACAAACTACTAATACCATTGACTACGGTATAAAATCTGTTGAAGGTGCTACAATAACATTAGAGCGTATTGGTTTAATGCCAATGCCAATAGACCTTTCTGTTACCTATGTAGACGGATCAACAGAACAGTTTTATATTCCACTACAAATGATGCGTGGAGAAAAACCAACGACTGCAACACAAGTTTCAGATTGGGCTTGGGCAATGCCAACCTACAGTTTTGATACAACTAAAGCTGTTAAATCTGTTGTAATAGATACCTCTCAAATGATGGCAGACATAAACCGAGATAATAATACATTTACTAAGGAATAAACACCTTTAAGATATGTCTAGCAAAACCGTATCTAGTTGATACGGTTTTCTATTTTTGTACAGATACTGAATTAATAATGAATTTCAACTATTCAAAAAAAGATAAACTAAAAAGTAAAAAGCTCATAGAGCAACTATTTACTGAGGGGAAAGCGGTAACGGTGTTTCCTTTAAAGCTTATTTATCTTAAAACTAATTTTGAAAATAACAGCACTCTAAAAACGGGCGTTTCTGTTAGTAAACGTCTCCATAAGACTGCTGTATCGAGAAATCGAATAAAAAGATTGCTTAGAGAGGCATATAGGTTAAACAAAACCCTTTATTTTAACAATAGTTCAACATCTTATACGTTTATGATTTTGTACCTTAGTAAAGATGGCGCAACTTTTGATAAATTAAATAAGGATATGAAATCGTTATTCGAGAAATTTATTGCCAAAACTTCTACAACATGAAAAAACTTTTAAATAAAAAAATAGTCTTTCCGTTTTTAGCTTTAATTATATTTTTTAGTACTACCGCTTTTAAAAATGATTTCTTTGAAATAGCAAAGCAGATAGAAATCTTTACGACATTATTTAAAGAAATTAACATGAATTATGTTGACGAGACTAATCCTGGCGATCTAATGGATACAGCTATTAAAAGCATGTTAGAGGATTTAGATCCTTACACACAATTTTATAATGAACAAGACGTTGAAGCATCTCGTATTAATAATGCAGGTGATTATACAGGTATCGGAGCAAAAGTGCTAACCCTAAAAGATAAGTTAGTCATAGTAGAACCTTATAAAAATTATGCAGCTGACAAAGCGGGATTAAAGGCTGGTGACGAAATTATTAAAGTAGATAATATAATGGTCGCAGATTTTAAAGATGATGCGGCAAATTTATTACAAGGTGCTGCGGGTACTGAAGTAATGGTAACTTATAAAAGACAAAACAAAACCAACACCATTAAAATTATAAGAGAATCCTTAGAAATTAAAGCGGTTCCTCATTACTCTATGGTAGATGAGAAAACAGGTTATGTTGTTCTTAGAAAATTTAATAAAAAAGCATCCGCAGAAACATTAAGTGCAATTAGAGCGTTGAAAAACCAAGGAGCAACACAACTTATTTTAGATTTAAGAGGAAATCCGGGTGGTTTATTAAGCGAAGCGATAAACGTTACTAATCTTTTTGTTCCTAAAGATCAACTTGTAGTAACTACAAAATCTAAAGTAAAAAAATATAATAAAACCTATTACACGCAACGAGAAGCTATAGATACTGAAATTCCTTTAGTGGTTTTAATTGACGGAAGCAGTGCTTCTGCTAGTGAAATTGTTTCAGGGGCTTTGCAAGACATGGATAGAGCCGTTGTGGTAGGTGCTCGTAGTTTTGGAAAAGGTTTAGTACAACGCCCTAAGCCATTAACGTATGGAACACAAATGAAAATTACGATTTCTAGATATTACACACCTTCTGGTCGTTGTATCCAAGCATTAGATTATTGGAATAGAGATGAAAACGGAAAAGCAACCCGTACTAAAAAAGAAAATTACAACGCTTTTAAAACAAGAAATGGACGTAATGTATTTGATGGTGGTGGAGTACAACCAGATGTAGAAGTTAATTTATCTAAGCAAACACCAATTACTAAAGCTATTCTTAATGAAAATTTAGTATTTAATTACGCAACCAAATACTATTACAACAATACTTTAAATGATTTAAAAACCTTTAAGCTTTCGGAATCTGATTTTAAAAATTTTAAAAATTATTTAAAAACCTCTGGCTTTAATTTTGAAACGAAAACAGAGCGAGCATTTAACACAGCTATAGAAGTTGCCAAAGAAGAGGAACTAAATACTAAAATTAATTCTGAATACATAAAACTTATAGGTGCCCTACAAACCTACAAGACTAATGCTATTGACGAAAATAAAGCGCAACTAAAACTATTATTAACTAACGAAATAATTAAGCGTTATTTCTATAGTGAAGGTTTATATACCTACTTTACAGCTAATAATACTGAAATTAAAAATGCGCTTTCAATACTTAATAATCCGTCTCAATATGCAAGTATTTTGAAATAAAACTTAAAAACATCTATATTTAGCAGTATATAATTTACAAAACGCCCACTAAATTATAATAATTATGAAGTCCTTATTCGTTCTTTTATGCTTTAGTTTTCAGCTTGCTTTTGCTCAGCAGGCCGTGAAACACGAAGTCTATTTTGATACTGATGAGTATGATATTCCTGAAACAGAACATAGTCGTCTTCTCTTGTTTTTATCTCAAATTGAACGTTTAGATATTCGAAAAATCTCTATTTATGGCTTTTGTGATGATAGAGGAAGTGACTCTTATAACCTCATACTTTCTCAACAACGCGCAGATGAAATAAAATCTGTTTTCTCTAATAATGAATTTGATCAATCGTTAATCACTAATGTAGACGGAAAAGGAGAAATATTAGTAAATATTATTCGTGAAGATGATTTAAGTAAAATACGAGGTTTAAACCGAAAAGTTGAAATTATTGTACAACCCTACGATCCGCCTAGACCTAAAGAAGTAAAGCCTAAGAATCCTACAACCGAAGATTTATTAAAAGGAGAGTTAAAAGAAGGAGATAAAATTCAGTTAGAGAATATTTTATTTAGAACAGGATATAGCTATCTCACTAAAGACTCTAAACTTGTTTTAGATACTATTGCAAAAATTTTAGCAGACCGTAAAGATATTTACTTCACTATTGAGGGTCATGTCTGTTGCACTCATGGTACAAGAGATGCTATGGATCGTAGAACTAAAAAGAGAAACTTATCTGTAGCCAGAGCTAAATATGTTTATGACTATTTAGCAAAAAATGGGGTAAGTCGTTATCGTATGAAATTTGTAGGACACAAGCGAAAATTTCCGCTTGGAGATGCTCCAGAACTTGATAGACGTGTGGAGATTTTAGTGACTAAAATAGTTAAATCTTATGATTAAGATTTAACCATTGCTATATGAGGAATGTCATCTTCAAGGTACTCCTCACCTACTTCAAAAAATTCAAGATTATTATAAAATCGTTTTAAATATACCTGTGCAGAAATTTTAATTTTTGCTTCGTTATAATGTTCTTTAATACCCTCAATAGAGGCTTTCATTATATTAAAACCATATTTATGTTGTCTTTGGTTTTGTGCGACTACTACTCTACCAATACTTGCTTTTTCAAAATAATCACCTGGTTTAAAAATACGTGTGTAAGCCACTAATTTTTCTTCTGAATACCCTAAAACATGAAGTGCTTTTTGATCTTTACCATCAATATCTTGGTACACACAATCTTGCTCAACAACAAACACCTCACTTCTTAATTGTAAGGTATCGTAAAGCTCTTGTGTTGTAAATTCTTTAAATGTTTTTACTTTAATTTTTAACATAACTTTTAATCTTGAACAATGATATCCTTAGCATCACTTTTTTTGTATTCTGGTTGAATATTTATATGGTTGATATCATAATTATGAAATATAAATTCTTCGATTTTATTAAGAATAGCATCAAATTGAGATAATGAAATATCCTCTTCAAAGTCAATATGAGCTTCAAAATGAATTTCTTCCTCATTCAATTGCCAAACATGAACATGGTGTACGTTTTTAATAGATTCAAATGCATTTATTTTTTTTACTATTTCATCTACAGGTATTGTATCTGGTGTAAACAGCATTAATACTTTTGTAGATGTTTTTAATAAATCATAGCCCATCCAAATTAAATATAGCGCTATAGCAAAAGTTAACACACTGTCTATCCACCATATTTCATAAAACTTCATTAATAAGCCACCTATTAAAACAGCCACACTTGCCATCATATCTGTGAGTAAATGCAAATAAGCACTCTTCATATTCATATTATCTGCTGCATTTGCCTTAAGTAATAAAACACTAAAACCATTCCCTAAAATAGCAATAAAAGATAAACAAATAACAAGATTAGATTCTATTTGTTGTGGGTCTTGAAAACGTTCTACAGCTTCAAAAATAAGAAGTACTGCAACAATAATTAAAGTAGAAGCATTTATAAAAGCGGCTAAAATTTCTGCACGTTTATACCCAAACGTTCGTTTTAAAGATGCTTTTCGTTTTACTAATTTAGTAGCTATATAACTTATAATTAAGGATACAACATCACTAAAATTATGAAGCGCATCGCTTAACAAAGCTAAACTACCAGATAAAATACCTCCTATAACTTGAGCAACAGTAATAACAATGTTTAAAAATATAGATATAAGAAGACTACGACCGTTAAAATCGTGATGGTGATCAGAGTGCTTATGCGAGTGTGAGTGATCCATTTAGCATGATAATGGAATTTTATCTACGCGGTTTTGGTGACGACCTCCTTCAAACTTAGTCTCTAAAAATGTATCTACCATTTTTAGAGCTTGTGGAATAGATGTAAAACGTGCTGGAATACAAATAATATTAGCATTATTATGTAAACGTGTTAACTCAGTAATTTCAGAAGTCCAACATACTCCAGCTCTTACTTTTTGGTATTTATTAGCAGTCATTGCTACTCCATTAGCACTACCACAAATTAAAATACCAAAATCTACATTACCATCATTAACATCTTTTGCTACAGGATGCACAAAATCTGGATAATCTACACTATCTAAAGTATCTGTTCCGTAATTAGTCACTGTGTGTCCTTTAGCTTCTAAATGTTTTACTACTGCAGTTTTATAATCTGGGCCTGCGTGATCGTTACCTATCGATATTGTCATAATGAATGGTCTTTATTTATTAAGCTTCAAAGTTAATAATTGCTTATAAGTAAGCATAACTTATAACTGCATACTTATTCATAAGTTTTAAGTTTGAAAACTAAATAGTTTGTTAGCTTTTATAATTACTGTTCATAAGTGTAGCTAAAAATGATGAGTACTTGTTAATAACTGTTTACAAGTCTTTAAAACTAAAATTAGGTTTATCCATTAAATTTTCCAAACCAAAACTCAGGTGAGATAACCTAATAAGTTAGCTATTTTCTTTTAGTGAGTTGTTAGACCTAACAAGTATAGAAGTGAACAGTTTTTTAGTAAAAACATATGAGTCATTTATATTAACAACGGTTATGAACAGTTGTTAATAGCTTTTAAAATAGTACTTAATATGAAGTAGTTATCTTTAAAACTAATGTTAACTACGTATTAAGTAAATGTGATAAGTCATTTATCATAGTAAAAGTCTAAAAAGTTATAGTAACTATTAACACACTATAATAAGCATCATTTTATTTTTAAAATTTTAAAAGAAAACTGATGATATGTATATATCTGTTAATAAGTGTGTTTTATTTTATTTTAACATTGAAATTTTGATAGTAGTTGTCTTATAATATATTATTGCTGTATAAATCTTCAAATAAAATATAATGAGAAAATTAATATACTTATTAATTTTAATTCCATTTTTAGCTTTAAGCCAAGTTCAAATAGGTCAAGATATCGATGGATCTATAGGTGATGAATTTGGTTGGTCGGTAAGATTATCCTCAAGTAGTAAATACATTGCTATTGGCTCAATTGGTAGTAGTTCAGGTTATGTTAGTGTATATGAGAATATATCAGGAGTTTGGACACAAGTAGGTCAGAATATAGAAGGAGAGGCTGCAGGAGACTGGTCTGGTTGGTCAGTAAGTATATCTTCAGATGGAAGTATTGTAGCTATAGGTGGGATTTTTAACGATGGTGTAAATGGTGTAAATTCGGGTCATGTAAGGATATATGAGAATATATTAGGGGTTTGGACACAGATAGGTCAGGATATAGATGGGGAAGCTGCTGATGATAGATCAGGTTGGTCAGTAAGTTTATCCTCAGATGGTAATACTGTAGCTGTTGGAGGTATTAGAAATGATGGTGTAAATGGAGAAAACTCAGGTCATGTAAGGATATATGAGAATACGTCAGGAGTTTGGACACAGCTAGGTCAGGATATAGATGGAGAAGCTTCATTTGATTGGTTTGGTTACTCATTAGATTTATCCTCAGATGCAAGTATTGTAGCTATAGGAACTATTTTTAATGCTGGTGTAAATGGGTCAACTTCAGGTCATGTAAGGATATACGAAAATATATCAGGAGTTTGGACGCAGACAGGTCAAGATATTGATGGTGATGCTGTAAACGATTTTTTTGGACGTTCATTAAGTATATCCTCAGATGGGAGTATCGTTGCTATAGGTGCACAGCAAAATGATGGAAACGGATCTGATTCAGGCCATGTAAAGGTATATGAGAATATATCAGGGGTTTGGACACAAATAGGTCAGGATATAGAAGGAGAAGCAGCTATCAACTTGTCAGGTTACGCTCTAAGTTTATCTTCAAATGGGAGTATCGTTGCTATAGGAGCCCCATTTAATGACGGAAATGGAATAGATTCAGGTCAAGTAAGGATTTATAGAAATGAATCTAGTGTTTGGACACAAATAGGTCAGGATATAGATGGGGAAGCTTCAGATGATAAATCAGGTACTTCAGTGAGTTTATCCTCTGACGGTAGCATTGTTGTTATAGGTGCTTCATCTAATAACGGAAATGGAATGTTTTCAGGCCATGTACGTGTTTATGATTTAAGTGCTGCATTATCAACAGAAGAACAGACAGAATTAAAATTTAATTTCTACCCAAACCCAGCAAAAACTCAATTTACAATTCAATTAGAAAATAGTATAGAATTAGAAAATGTAATTATTTACAATACTTTAGGTCAACAAGTTTTAACGACTAAAGAAATAGTAATAAATACAGCACATTTAGCACCAGGTATTTATACAGTAGAGCTGCAAACTACTAGTGGTAAAGGTTCTAAAAAGTTAATTATAGAATAAACAATACACCATTTATAAAACTAAAGTCCTGTAAATTTTACAGGACTTTTTCATTAATTTAACCCTAAGGAAATACCATTAAAAAATTTAAACGTAACTTTGTACCAAACTTAATCACCTCTCTTCGCTAAAGTTAAGTTTTAAACAACACTGTTATTCTGAACTTCTTTCAGAATCTATAAGATTCCACAGGTTTATCTAGAATAACAAATACAATAAATAGATTACAATTAATAAATGACAAAAAAGAAACACAGGAAACCTTCACATAATAAGATTTCTAACCTTACAAATACAATCTTAAGTATTTTAAAAAAAGACAGAAACCAAACTTTTAACTATAAACAAATTGCTACTAAACTAAATGTTAACGACTCGAGTAGCCGCAATCAGATTATAAAAACATTAGCAAAACTAAAAGTTGCAGGTGATATAGAAGAAGTAGATCGCGGTAAATTTAAAGTTATCGTAACTACAGAATATCATACAGGTATATTAGATTTAGGAGCAAAAGGAAATGGTTACATCATTTGCGATGATTTTGAAGATGATATATTCATAGCCTCTAATAATATAAATAAAGCTTTAAATGGAGACGAAGTAGAATTTCACGCCTATAAAAGACGACACAGAGGGAAACAAGAAGGTGAAATAACTAATATTATTAAGCGCGCCAAGACAGAATATGTTGGTACGATTCAAATTCACGATAAAAAGAACTTTGCTTTTGTTGTACCAGATAGTCCAAAAATGTATAAAGATATTTTTGTACCCATCAATAAAATTAACAAAGCAGAAGATGGTGATAAAGTTTTAGTGTCACTAGAAGATTGGCCAGATAGGGCAGATTCTCCAAACGGAAGCGTAATTAAAGTACTAGGAAAACCAGGAGAACACAGTACAGAGATTCATTCAATATTAGCTGAATACGGCTTACCATTAGAGTTTCCTCACGAGGTCGAAAAGTTTTCAAATAATTTAGATATTTCTATTACTAAAGAAGAAATCGCAAAGCGACGCGACATGCGTAAAGATCTAACCTTTACTATAGATCCTAAAGATGCAAAAGATTTTGATGATGCTTTGTCTTTTACAGCATTAGACAACGGTTTATACGAAATAGGAATTCATATTGCAGATGTATCGCATTATGTACAACCAGGAACGGTTTTAGATGATGAAGCTTACGAGCGCGCAACCTCTATTTATTTAGTAGATCGCGTCGTGCCAATGTTACCAGAGCGTTTATCTAACGGAGCATGTTCTTTACGTCCACACGAAGAGAAGTATACTTTTTCAGCAGTGTTTCAAATGAATGACAAATGCGAAATTAAAAATGAATGGTTTGGTAGAACTGTAACTTATTCTGATGCGCGTTTTGCTTATGAAGAAGCACAAGCTGTTATAGAGTCTAATACAAACGAAATTCCAGAAGAAGTTTCTCTAACAGGAAAAGCATATAAAACAGACCAAGCGATTGCAGATGCTATTCTAAAAATGGACGAACTTGCTAAGAAAATGCGATCGCAACGTATGCGAGAAGGTGCTATTTCTTTTGATAAAGTAGAAGTAAAATTTAAGTTAGACAAAGAAGCAAACCCTGTTGGTATTCACTTTAAAACAAGTAAAGATGCGAATAAGCTGATTGAAGAATTTATGTTGCTAGCCAACAGAAAAGTCTCTGAATTTGTTGGGAAACAAAACCCTAAGAAAACATTTGTTTATCGTGTACATGATGAGCCAAAACAAGATAAATTAGCACAATTACAAACTGTTGTTGCTCGTTTTGGTCACAAGCTTAATCTTAATGACAAAGGTAATGTTGCATCGTCATTAAATAAATTACTAAAAGATGTTGTTGGTAAAAAGGAGCAGAATTTAGTAGACACGTTAACAATTCGCACCATGTCTAAAGCAGAATATACGACTCATAATATTGGTCATTACGGTTTGGCTTTTGATTATTATAGTCACTTTACATCTCCTATTCGTCGTTATCCAGATGTGATGGCGCACCGTTTATTACAACAGTATTTAGATGGCGAAAAATCAGCTAACGATGCTATTTACGATGAGAAGTGTAAACACTCTAGTAATATGGAATATTTAGCGACAAAAGCTGAGCGCGATTCTATAAAGTATATGCAGATTCGCTATATGCAAGATCATGAAGAAGAAGAATTTTTAGGAGTGATCTCTGGTGTCACAGATTGGGGAATTTATATAGAAATTGTATCTAACAAATGCGAAGGTATGGTAAGTGTTAGAGATATGAAGGATGATCATTATCAATTCGATCAAGATCAGTATGCTATGGTTGGTAAAAAAACAGACACAACTTATCAGCTTGGTGAAGAGGTTATTGTAAAAGTGAAAAATGCAGATTTAGTAAAAAAGCATTTAGATTTTTATATGGTCGGAAAACCAGAAGCAGAGTAAGTTGTAGAGCATTGTTTGTTACATTAAATTTATTTCAACATCAAAAACATGTAACATTTTATTAAAATAAGATACTTATAATAAAAAAATAGTCATGATTTTAACGACAACAAACTCAATAGAGGGACATAAAATAATAGATTATTTAGGTATAGTTTCTGGTGTAAGTATGAATTACCAAAAAACAACTATGACATTTAGTATGAAAAAATGGTATGCTTCATTAGAGGTTCAGGTTAATACTGAAAAAGAAGCTGCGTTTCAACAATTAAAAGATAATGCAACTAAATTAGGTGCAAATGCTGTTGTTGGTATTAATCTAGATTTAGAAGTTGGTTCTACAGGAACGATAACAGTGTCTGTTACAGGTACAGCAGTAAAAGTTGCTGTTTAATTATGAAAACAGAGACCAAAGCAAAACTATATTATTTCGGTATCTTTTTTGTTGTATATGTAATAATGTGGGCAATTATCCATTATATATTTAGTGATTTAGATACTACTTATGTTAGTGGTATCTCTGTGTTTTTAGGTGTATTACTTTCACCACAAAAACAAATTATAAAAAAACAATCTGGAAATCAAACACAGTTAAAATGGTTATTCAGTAAAAAAGTAATAATTATTAAATAAAAATATAGTAATGAAGAAAATCATATTTATTATAGCATTATCTATTGGGTTTTTAGGTAATGCACAAGAAGCTATAGAGAAGAAAATAGGAGAGTTCTCAACAGTTAAAGTTTACGACTTAATTAATCTTAAAATGATTAAGTCCAACGAAAATAAAGTGGCGATTTCTGGAAAAAACAGAAGAGATGTTGAGGTTATAAATAAAAACGGAAAGCTTAAAATAAGAATGAATTTAGAAGAAAGCTATGATGGTAACGACACCGTAGTAATTTTATATTATACAGCTGTTGATGTTATTGATGCTAATGAAGGTGCTCAGGTTACTGTAGAAGAAACAATAGAACAGTACGAGATAGATTTAAAGGTGCAAGAAGGGGCTGAAATCACAGCGACTATAAAATCTACTTATGCAAATTTCAGAGCCGTCACAGGCGGTGTTTTAAACGTTTCAGGAAGTTCAAAAAACCAAGATATTAGTATTTATACAGGCGGAGTGTTTAATGGAAAAGAATTTATAACAGAACAATCTGAAGTAAATATTAATGCTGCTGGTGAAGCTTATATTCACGCGACGGAGTTTGCAGAAATTAGAATTAAAGCAGGAGGAGATGTGTTTATTTATGGGAATCCTAAAAAAGTAGATGAAAGTACAATTCTTGGCGGGAGAATAAAACGTATGTAAATTCCATTGAGTTTGTTATTTTTGTGTAAACCACAAGATTTACATGATCGATGATATTTTAACAGCCATTCCCTTCGGAATTATTTTAGCCTTCACTATTGGTCCTGTGTTTTTTGTACTTATAGAAACCAGTGTAACTAAAGGTTTTACTAGTGCTATTATTTTCGATTTAGGAGTCATCTTAGCTGATATTGTATTTATTTTAGTCATCTTTAAAAGCACAGACACGCTTTTAGAAAAAATAAAAGACGACCCTAAATTGTTGGTCTTTGGTGGTGTTCTACTCGTTATTTATGGGCTTATTAGCTTTATTAAAACTTCAAAATCATTTCGTTCTATTGTTAGAGAACACCACAGAATAGAGCTTCCTAAAAAAAATTATGGAATGCTTTTTATTAAAGGGTTTTTACTCAATTTTATCAATATAGGTGTACTTTTAGGATGGTTAGGTTTTATAGTCATAGGAACGTCAATTACCACAACAAAAAACGGTGTAATTGTTTTTATTTCAACAATGATTATTTCATACTTTTTAACAGACCTTATAAAGATAGCAGCTGCAAAACGTTTAAAAAACAAACTTACACCGCGACGTCTTTTTAAAACTAAGAAAATTGTATCTTTAATAATCTTAGGTTTTGGTTTTATTCTGCTTAGTCAAGGCCTTTTCCCAGATCTTTATGAGAAAAGCAAAGAGCAGATTGAACGTGTAAATCCAATAGACTAATTTGTAAAAAGTTATAGTATGAAAAATTATTTAGCCGTTGTCATTACTATATTAACAGGCTTTTTATGTCAATCTCAAACTAAATCTAGTCAATCCGAACATTATGTTTTATCCGAGTTTTCTCAAGGATCAATTCTTATGAAAGACGGAACAAAGCAAGTGGGTGTTTTAAATTTCAATGCACTTTCTAAAAATTTTGCTATTAAAAAGGACGACGTAATATTGGCGCTTTCTACCGCAGTGGTTAATAAATTAGACACCGTTTACGTTGCAAACAGAAAGTTCTTTAGAAGGGATAATACGTTTTACGAATTTTTATTAAAGTCAGATATAGAGCTTTATGTTGAATATACTTGTGATTTATCAACAGCAACAGAAGGAAGAAATGGTTACGGTAGTTCTTCACAAACGACATCAACCGTATCTGTGTCGTCTATCCAGAACGAAGGCAATCTTTACGATTTAGAACTTCCGGAAATTTACAAAGTGAGTTTAACTATTGAATATTGGATAAAAAAAGATGGCCAACTCACAAAAGTAAAAACCTTAAATCAGTTAAAAAAAGTATATAAGAATCGTAAGAAAGAGATAAAGATCTATAAGAAAGAGCACAAAGTAGATTTTAAGGTTCCCTTTACGGTGCTTATGCTTGTTAAATATCTTGAAGGTTTATAGATAAGAATTTTAAAATAAAAAAACCTTCAAGAAATTGAAGGTTTTTTTGAGGTGTCTAGCGGATTCGAACCGCTGTACAAGGTTTTGCAGACCTTTGCCTAGCCACTCGGCCAAGACACCGTAAATGCCTTTGAAAAAAGGCTTCTTGATTATTTAATAATCAAGAAGGCAAATATATAAATAATTAGGTTTTTAGCCTACTTACTTATGCTTTTTCGTTTTTCAGTAAGTTTTATAGTTACCATTTCTACATCTCCACCGATTGGAGGGTTTATTTTGCTAACAGAAACGGTTGTTTTGGTTACCATTTTATCCTCTTTAAAAATACGATCTATAATGCGTTGTGCAACTGTTTCAAGAAGTTTACATGGTTTAGCCATTTCCGCGTTAACTACGTTATTTAAAAAAACGTAATCTACTGTATCTTTTAATTCATCTGATTTAGCTGAATGTTTGAGGTTTGCTTTCACTTCTATATCAACACGATAGCCACTACCTATTAGTGTTTCTTCTTTTAAACAGCCGTGATTCGCAAATACGCGTATGTTTTCAACTTTTATTATTCCCATAAAACAAAAATACTAGTCTAAATTGTCACTTCGAATAAATTTCCTTAAGAAATTTATATTGAGAAGTTAATTTGTGAAAAAATCAAAGACATTCTCTAAAGCACTCGTTTTAGCCTTAAAGAATTCTGTATAGGTGCATTTTTTACAAGATACAGAGGTGAATTTTTTATTTTGAATATTAAAGAGCTTAGTAAAAGTGCCACCTGTAGCTTGTATTTGGTCTATTTCATAAGTCGTGTTATCGCATTTTGGACATTTGTACTTCATCTTCGATTGTTTTTGTGGTTCACACTATAGGTGTATAATAGTGCATAAATGTTACAATTTATGTAATTTTACGCTTTATATTTTAGAGATGTCAGAAGAAAAAAAACCACTCAATTTTATTGAGCATATTATAGAAGAAGACCTAGTAAATGGCTTAACAAAAGATAAGCTTCGCTTTCGTTTTCCACCAGAACCAAATGGCTATTTGCATATCGGTCACACCAAAGCCATCGGTATAAGTTTTGGTTTGGGAGAGACTTATAATGCTCCGGTTAATTTAAGATTCGACGATACTAACCCTGCAAAAGAAGAACAAGAATATGTCGATGCTATAAAGCGCGATATTGCTTGGCTTGGTTATCAGTGGGAAAATGAATTGTATTCATCAGATTATTTTCAAAAATTGTACGATTGGGCTTTACAGATGATTAAAAACAGTAATGCTTATGTAGATAGTCAGTCGTCAGAAGCTATGGCAGTACAAAAAGGAACACCAACACAGGTGGGTACAAATAGCCCTTATAGAATTCGTAGTATAGAAGAAAATTTAGACTTATTCCAACGTATGAAGGCTGGAGAATTTCCTGCAGGCACACACGTACTTCGTGCTAAAATAGATATGGAAGATCCAAATATGTTAATGCGAGATCCGATGATGTATCGCATAATGTATGCACATCATCACAGAACAGGTGACGATTGGTGCATTTACCCAATGTATGATTGGACCCATGGCGAAAGTGATTATTTAGAACAGATTTCCCATTCGCTTTGCTCACTAGAATTTAAACCACACAGAAAACTTTACGATTGGTTTAAAGAACATGTTTATGATTACAGCAAGGACCAATTACCTTTAGCACCAAAACAACGTGAATTTGCACGTTTAAACCTCAGCTATACCATTATGAGTAAGCGTAAATTATTGCGCTTGGTTGAAGGAGGAGTAGTAACGGGTTGGGATGATCCTCGTATGCCAACAATTTCTGGTTTGCGTCGTCGTGGCTATACACCAAACTCAATTCGAAAATTTATAGAAAAAGTTGGTGTTGCAAAACGTGAAAACATCATAGATGTATCACTTCTTGAATTTTGTATACGCGAAGATTTAAATAAAACAGCAAACCGTGTTATGGCGGTTTTAGATCCGATAAAGGTTGTTATTACGAACTACCCTGAAGATAAAGAAGAATGGCTAGAAGCAGAGAACAATCAAGAAGATGCATCAGCAGGTTTTAGAAAAGTGCCATTTTCACGAGAAATTTATATTGAAAAAGCAGACTTTAAAGAAGAGCCAAGCGCTAAGTTTTTTAGATTACAACCAGGTGGAGAAGTCCGACTTAAGAACGCTTACATTATAAAGGCTAATAGTGTTGTAAAAAACGAGAAAGGTGAAGTCATCGAAGTGCATTGTACTTACGATGAAGATACCTCTAAAAAAGTAAAAGGCACATTACATTGGGTCTCTATAAAACACGCTATAACTGCCGAAATTAGAGAATACGATCGTTTATTTATGCACGAATCTCCAGATAGTGACAAGGATAAAGATTTTATGGAATTTATTAACCCTAATTCGTTAACTGTAAAAACAGGTTATTTAGAACCAAGTTTAGCCCAAGCAAAAATAGGCGAGCAGTTTCAATTTCAACGTTTAGGTTATTTTAATGTAGACACAGATTCAAAATCTAAAACTTTAGTGTTTAACAAAACCGTTGGTTTAAGAGATAGTTGGGATAAGCAAAAGCCAAAACCTAAAAATAATCAAAATCAAAACAAGCCTAAGCCACAACAGGAGCGACCTGCAATAAGTCTGATTCAGCAATTTGGTAAAAAATATACCAACCTACCTGAAGAAAAACAATCAAAGGTTAAAGCAGAAATTCAAGAACTAGCAAAGAATGTTTCTTATGATGAATTAGAACCTTTATTTGGCACCGCAGTAAAAAAAGTAGGCACACGCATAGCAACTTTAATTACATTGAAAGTATTACTTAAAAATGGACTAGAACATAATGATGCTATCTCTGAATTTATTAATAAAGCACTCGAAGATAAAAACGAGCTCTTAGTTGCTGAAGCTACAACAATTTAGAACTAAATAGGACCGTAAGAAAAACCTCTTAAGTATTGACTTAGAGGTTTTTTTGTACATTTAAATTAAACTAACTATAAAATCAATTACAATGGAATTTAATTTTTTAGCAATTTTTGTTGCCGCAATTGTACCTTTAGTTCTCGGTTTTTTGTGGTACAATCCTATCTTATTTGGCAATGTTTGGATGCGAGAATCTGGCATGACTGAAGAAAAGATGAAAAGTGGTAACATGGCCGTTATTTTTGGCGTTTCTCTTTTACTTTCACTTTTATTGGCCTTCTTTACTCAGGTTTTAACCATTCACCAAATGGGTGCGTTGGGAATGATTGGTGGTGATCCGGCTGTAGATGGCATTTTACCGTCTTATCAAGCTTTTATGGATGATTATAGCACTAACTTTAGAACATTTAAGCATGGTGCGTTACACGGTTTAATGGCTGGTATATTTTTAGTATTACCAATAATTGGAACTAATGGTATGTTTGAGCGTCACTCGTGGAAACATATTTTAATTAATGTAGGCTATTGGACGCTTGCTTTAACTATTATGGGAGCCATAGTCTGTGGTTGGATTTAATATAAGATTAATAAAAAGCCTCGAAATATAATTTCGAGGCTTTTTATTAATCTTCAAGAGTTTCTACCTCCACATCGTCATCTGGTATAGTGAGACTGGTTTCAAAATTAGGTATAACCTGATCTATCAAAGGTTGATTTTTTAGTTGCTTTGCTTCAATAAACCACCAAAACCCCTCCGCTTCATTATAAACACCTAAAAGATAACTTTTAGATTTTATACGTTGTTGAGCCATTTTCATTTGATTAAAACCCTCAACAATACAGCGGTATTGTCCTTGCTCTTTTACAATATCTGAAACGCTAATAATATCTGCTTTTTCAAAAACAAAGCCTTGCATTTTCATTGTATCAAAAGTGCTTATTAAAAGCGTGAGCGCGGCATCTTGTCCGCCCATTAAATCTACTACTTTTGGAAGTGTATGATTTAAAACAGTTTCAAAATCCATTTCAAGTGTTGCTTTCGATGTTAGTTTAGCATCTTTTAGAGCGTCTTCTTTGGTTTGAGAAAATACACTTAGATTAATGGTTACTACAACTAGTAGTAGTAAATTTTTGAGTCTATTCATCTATTTTATTTTTAGCATTTTTCATGGCTTCACCAATCTGGTTGCTGGCGCTAAAACTAGCGACCATATCGTTTAGCATGTTACTTCCGGCCTGCGGAGAATTAGGTAATAAGATTAAGTTACTATTGGTTTGTTGTCCTATAGACTGAAGTGTATCATAATGCTGTGTTACCACAATAAGAGCAGAAGCTTCTTGAGAATTAATACCAACTTTATTTAAAACTTCTACAGACTCCTCTAAACCTCGAGCTATTTCGCGACGTTGGTCTGCAATACCTTGCCCTTGTAAACGTTTACTTTCGGCTTCTGCTTTTGCTTTTTCCACGATAAGAATACGCGCGGCATCACCTTCAAATTGGGCGGCTGTTTTTTCTCTATCAGCAGCATTAATTCTATTCATAGCCTCTTTTACTTGTGCGTCAGGATCTATGTCTGTTACTAAGGTTTTAATAATATCATAACCATATTCCATCATCGCATCGTTAAGTTCAGACTTAACAGCAATAGCAACATCGTCTTTGCGCACAAAAACGTCATCTAGTTTCATCTTTGGTACTTCTGCTCGTACCACATCAAAAACATAAGAGGTAATTTGGTCATGTGGATAATCTAGCTTGTAAAAAGCGTCATACACTTTATCTTTAATGACTTTATACTGAACAGAAACTTTTAGACGCACAAATACATCATCTAAAGTTTTGGTTTCAATCATAACGTCTAATTGTTGAATCTTTAGGCTTAGTTTACCAGAAATACGATCTACTAATGGAATTTTCATCTGTAACCCAGATTGTCTAATACTTTGAAATTTACCAAAGCGCTCTATAATCGCAGCGGTTTGTTGTTTCACGACAAAGAAGGCTGATATTAAAATAATTAATCCAAAAAATAGAATCGGAAAGAAAATAAAATTACCCATAATAAGTTTTTTAAGGTTAGTAAATACTAAAGATTAAAAGTAAGTAATATTAAATTATTTTACATAGGTTTGTTCTAATCAGCACTCAAATTGCATGAAAAATTCAAAACACCTCTTATTGGTCTTTATTTGTATCGCTTTTGTTACAATTGGTTACGCACAGCACAGACGTTATAAAATAAGCAATGGATTTGCGATTGGCGGAGGATTGACACAGTTTGATATTCTAACAGATAATTTTAATACTACAAAGGGTAATGGTTGGCTAATTAGCGCTTCTGCCACCGGAGATTTACCTCATAAATGGTATAACATTAGCTATGGTATGCAACTTTCTGAAAACACACTCGAAATAACAGGAGCTGAGTTTGATGAAGATGCCTTTCGAGACACACAGATAGAATACAAGTTAATGGCGGTACAGTTGTCGTTACTTTTTCATGTAAAAGTCATACCTAACTTTATTACATTAGATTTAGGTCCGGTAATTCAGTATAATGGAAAATTAGAAATGCAGTCTTCTGATGAAGAAAACCTTTTTGTAACATTAGCCGGTTCTGAGACCGTTTTAGCTAAGAATTTAGAAGATATTTCGCAGTTTAATGTAAACGGAGCTGTTGGAGCTACTTTAGGTTTTAAGTTCATAAAATTTAGAGCACAGTACATATACGGCTTCACTAATATGTTGAATAAACTAAATGACCAAGAGTTTAATTCAGGTGCAGGCAAGAGCAACTTTAAGGGTAATCAAAGTATGCTTACTTTTTCAGCCTTGATTACGTTTTAAAAATTGATTTGTCACTCTGAGTTTGTTTTAGAGTCTTATTTAAACTAGCCTATAAACTTTATTAAAGCCTCCACACGACTTACAGTTTCGTCTCTACCAATCATAAACATAATATCAAAAACGTCAGGACCTTGTAAAGCGCCAACCAAGGCTAAACGCAACGGCATCATTACTTTTCCGAAGCCAATTTCGTAGTCTGTAATCCAACCTTTAATGTTTGTTTGAAGGTTTTCAACCGTAAAATCATCAGTTGTTTTTACAAGCGCTATGACTTTATTAAGAACGTCAGTAGTACCTTCTTTTAAGGCTTTTTTAGAGGCCTTTTCATCATAAGACGTTGGTGCGGTAAAGAAGAAATCACTTAATTCCCAAAAACCGCTAATGAATGTTGCTCGTTCTTTTATTAAATGAACAACTAAAGCAATATAATTAACATCTACGTCTGCCAATTCTGGTTGTATAGATTTATACTGCTCAGCCAAATCCAAATCTAACTGTTGTTGCATATACTGGTGATTAAACCACTTTGTTTTATCAGGATCAAAACGCGCTCCAGCCTTATTAACTCTTGCTAAATCAAAATCTGAGATTAATTGCTCCAAATTAAACAGTTCTTGTTCTGTTCCTGGATTCCAACCTAAAAAGGCCAAGAAATTAATAACAGATTCTGCAAAATAACCATCTTCTTTGTAGCCCCTTGAGACTGTTCCGTCTGGTGCCGTATACTCTAAAGGAAACACAGGAAACCCTAATTTATCACCATCTCGTTTGCTTAATTTCCCTTTTCCAGTGGGTTTTAAAATTAAAGGAAGGTGTGCAAATTGCGGTGCCTCCCAACCAAATGCATCGTATAGTAATTTATGTAAAGCTAAAGAGGGTAGCCATTCCTCACCACGAATAACATGCGAGATTTCCATTAAATGGTCGTCTACAATATTTGCTAAATGATAGGTTGGCATACCGTCACTTTTAAATAGGATTTTGTCATCTAATACATTAGTGTCAATCGTCATGTTTCCACGAATAAGATCTTTTAAATGCAAGGTTTCATCTTGTGGAGACTTAAACCGAATTACAAAATCATCTCCAGACACAATTTTAGATTGCGTTTCTGCTTCAGTTAATACTAAAGAATTTACTAAACGTCCTTTTTCGCGATTGTGCCAATTGTAAATAAAGGTTTTACCTTCAGCTTCATGGCCTTTTCTGTGTGCATCTAATTGCTTAGGTGTATCAAAAGCGTAATAAGCATTGCCATTTGAAATCAATTGATCGGCATATTGCTTATATAAATGTTTACGCTCGCTTTGTCTGTAAGGGCCAAATTTCTCGTTCTTTCCTGGGCCTTCATCAAAAGGAATTTTACACCAATTTAAAGCGTTTACAATATAATCTTCTGCACCATCAACATAGCGATTTTGATCTGTATCTTCAATACGAAGTACAAAATCACCACCATGTTTTTTAGCAAATAAATAGTTGAATAAAGCAGTTCTTACACCACCAATATGTAAAGGTCCTGTTGGACTTGGCGCAAAGCGCACGCGTACGTTTTTAGACATAATTGCAAATTAAAGCGCAAAGATAGTTTGATAAGGTTTGAGAACAAAGTAAATAAAAATTTAAGATGTAATCATTTCTTTAGGAACACGCTTATTCATTATCCGAAACCATAAAGGCGGAATCATAGCTAAAACCATAGAGGTTGGGTAACCGTATGGCATTTGCGGACTTTCATCGTGGCAATCTAATACCTGATATTTTTTTGAAGATTTAAAATGATGATCGCTATGCCTTGTCAATTCATACAAAACAATTCTGCCAATAACATGGTTTGAATTCCATGAGTGCATTTCTTTAACGCGTTCGTACCGACCAGATTTAGTTGGTAAACGCAATAAGCCATAATGTTCAATATAATTCACAGTTTCAAGTAAAATAAAACCAATAATTCCCGAAAAAACAGCAAATAGTAAAGCTGCTGTACTAAATATTAAGACAATTGCTGATACGTAAGTGATTTGAAAAACAACATACCACAACATATCGTTCTTAATTGATAAGAAAGACTGGTTATTATTTTTTAATAACTTATTCTGAATTTTCCATGCACCAAAATATTGTCTAATTGTTGAGGTAAACCAAAATGAATACACACTTTGATTGTAACGCGCTGTTGCAGGATCTTCGGGTGTTGCTGCATGTAAATGATGGCCAAAATTGTGTTCAATATAAAAATGCATATAAAACGAAGGCAGAAGTAAAGCTTTTCCTAAAAAGCGTTCGTTTGTGGTTTGTCTGTGTCCGAGTTCATGCGCTACGTTAATACCATTAACACCTAAAACAATTCCAACAGAAACGATTAAACCTACAAATTCATACGTTGCTAAAATTTCATTTGACACTGTGAATAATGCATATATAATCAGCCCAAAAATTAAAGGTAAATTAAGATATAGTAACCAGTCAAAGAGGTTTTGTTTTAATTTACTATCCGCTTCTTCAGGTTTTAAATTGTCGGTATCTATTGGGAAAATAAGTTCTAATATAGGGATACAAACAAAGGCAAAAATCGGTGTAGCCCAAACCCAGTAACCCTTAAAATATAAGCCTATAAAGGCCATTATCGGTATTGAAAATGCTGCTAAGTATTTCAGATCCTTCATAAAAAGCGATATGATTTAACAATTAATTCCTCTAAATTAACAGAATCTTACCAAATTTAAAGAAATGGCTGTTAAAATAAAATCGTAAATTAGTCAGTTAGAATAGTATATGAGCAATTTTGAAACCATAAAACACAAATTAGAGCAGTTCATTAAAAGGTATTATACTAGTGAGTTGCTTAAAGGAGCTATCTTATTTTTTGCCATAGGCCTGTTGTATCTCATCGTTACTTTGTTTGTAGAATATATGCTTTGGTTAAACCCAACAGCAAGAACTATTTTATTTTGGACTTTTATTGCGGTAGAAATAGGTCTATTTATTAAGTTTATAGCTATCCCTATATCTCACTTATTTAAATTGAGACAAGGTATAAATTACGAAACAGCTTCAAAACTTATCGGAAACCATTTCCCAGAAGTCAATGACAAATTACTCAACGTACTTCAGTTAAATCAAAATTCAAAGCAATCTGATTTGCTTTTTGCAAGTATAGAACAGAAGTCTCAAGAGTTGCAACCTATTCCGTTTAAATCAGCAATTAATTTTAATTCTAATACCAAGTATTTAAAATATGCTGCCATACCAATTGTAATTATATTGTTATCTCTAGTTTCAGGAAAAATAAACTGGTTTAGCGATAGTTACGAGCGTGTTGTAAATTATCAAATGGCTTATGAGCCACCAGCACCATTTTATTTTTTTGTGATTAATGAATCGTTAGAAGCTATTGAAAACAAGAAGTTTAAACTATTGGTTTCAACAGCTGGTGATGTAATTCCAGAGAATCCGCAGATAAAATTTAATGGACAATCGTATTTTTTACAGCAGATTGCTCCAGGTGAGTTTCAATATACATTTAGTCTTCCTAAAGAAGCTGTTGAATTTACACTATTAGCAAATGATGTGTTATCTAAACAGTATACTTTAAACGTTATAAACACACCGAATTTGGTGAATTTCGAAATGATTTTAGACTATCCGTCTCACACTAAGAATCAAGACGAAACTCTTAAAAGCACTGGTTCTGCTGTGATTCCTGAAGGTACAAATGTAACCTGGAGAGCAAAAACAAAATCTACAACTAGCGTTAATATTTATGCTGCTGACACGTTGAGCTTCACCACAGGCGACAATGGTAATTTTGAAGCGTCAAAACGGTTATATAAAAACTATAATTACAGTATTTCAACAAGTAATAAAAGCCTTAAAGATTATGAGAATTTAGCATATAATATTAGTGTTGTTAGAGATATCTACCCAGTACTAAGTATTAAAGTTCAGAAAGATTCAATAGATCAACAAAGTTTATATTTCTATGGACAAGCAAGTGACGATTACGGCTTAAGCAAGTTACAGTTAGTGTATTATCCGTCTGAAGATGAATCTAAAAAGGTGATTGAGCCGATTAGTATTTCAAAATCTAATTTTAGCGAATTCGTGAGTGCGTTTCCTAATCAGTTTAATTTGGAAGAAGGAGTTAGTTATCAATTGTATTTCGAAGTTTTTGATAACGACGTAATTCATAATTACAAGCATACAAAAAGCAGCGTTTTTAGTTACCGAAAACGAACCAAAGACGAAGAAGAGCAGAAGCAACTCCAAGAACAAAACGAAACTATAAAAGATATTAGCAAAACGTTTGATAAGCTTCAAGAACAAGATAAAAAGTTAGAAGAGTTATCTAAAACTCAAAAAGAAAAGGAAAGCCTCAACTTTAATGACAAAAAGAAATTCGAAGATTTTTTAAAGCGTCAGAAGAATCAAGAACAGTTGATGAAAAACTTCAATAAAAAGCTTCAGGAGAATATAGAGGAGTTTCAGAATGAAAAGAAAGAAGAAGACCCATTTAAGGAAGATTTGAAAGAGCGCTTAAAAGAAAACGAAGAACAGTTAAAGCAAGACGAAAAATTACTTGAAGAACTTGAAGAATTAAAAGACAAAATAAACAAAGAAGAGTTTACCCAAAAGCTAGAAGAGTTAGCTAAACAAAACAAGAATAAGAAACGCAGCATGAAACAGCTTTTGGAATTAACCAAGCGTTTTTATGTAATGAAGAAAGCTGAAAAAATAGCGAGTGAACTCGAAAAATTAGCTGAGAAGCAAGAAGAGCTTTCGGAAAAAGATAAAGAAAACACTAAAGAAGCTCAGGAAGAATTAAATAAAGATTTTAATGAGTTACAAAAAGATTTAGATGATTTAAAGCAAGAAGATAGACGTCTTCAAAAACCAATGGATATCCCTAGGGACAAACCTTTAGAAGATGGTGTGAAATACGATCAGAAAAAAGCCAAAGAAGCTTTAGAAAAACAGGAACAGAGCGCAGAAGAACAAAAACCAGAAGTAGCCAAAGAGGAACAAGAGAAGGCAAAAGAAAGACAAAAGAAGGCTGCAAAGAAGATGAAAGAAATGAGCGAAATGCTAAAGCAGAGCGCTAGTGGTGGTGGTGGTGGCGACCAAATGTCTGAGGATATTGATACACTTCGTCAAATATTAGAAAATTTATTATTGTATTCGTTTGATCAAGAGTCACTTATGAATACGTTTGACGGTATTGATATAGATAATAATAAGTATGGCAAGTATATTATAGAACAAAGTAATCTTAGAGACCATTTTGAACACATAGACGATAGTTTATTTTCTTTATCATTAAGACAACCTAAGCTTTCGGAAAAAGTAAATTCTCAGATTACAGATGTATATTTTAATATAGATAAAGCACTTGGTCAACTCACAGAGAACAGATTGTATCAAGGTGTTTCATCTCAACAATACGCTATTACTGCAAGTAACGAATTAGCAAGTTTTTTAAGTGATGTTTTAGATAATATGGAAATGTCCATGAACCAACAACCAAGTTCTGGTTCTGGAGGTGGCGAGCAGCTTCAAGATATTATTATGAGCCAAGAAGAGCTAAACAAGGAGATGGAGGAAGGTGTTAAGAAAAGTGAAGAAGGAAAGGAAGGTGAAGAAGGAAAAGAAGGACAAGGCAAGAAACCAGGTGAAGAGGGAAAAGATGGTGAGGGAGAAAAACCTGGAGAAACAGGTAAAGAAGGCAAAGAAGGTGAAAGTGGTCAGAGTGGAGAGAATGGTAAAGATGGAAAACAACAAGGAAAAGATGGTGAAGGCGGTCAGAGTGGAGAGAATGGCAATAATAATAATAGTGAAGGTAAACAGGGCGGAAAAGAAGGCAAGAATGGAAAGGATGGTAAGAACGGAAAAAAAGGTGGTGAAGGAGCTGATGTAGAAGGCGAAAAGAATGATGGTTATGGTGAAGGAGGAAGTGAAGAACAAAATGGAGAGCTTTTCAAGATTTATCAGAAACAACAATTATTGCGTCAAGCATTAGAAGACCGAATGGTTAAAGAAGGTAAGATTGAATCTGCTGGCGAATTGATTAAAAAAATGGAGGACATCGAACTCGATTTATTAAATTCTGGGTTCACAAATCAAACCTTGCAAAAGATGATGGATTTACAACATCAATTACTCAAATTAGAGAATGCAACATTTATGCAAGGACAAGATTCTAAGCGTAAATCTGAAACTAATAAAAAGCAGTTTAACCAAACAAACCCAAGTCAAATACCAACAGCTAAACAATATTTTAATACTACTGAAATTTTAAATCGCCAAGTACTACCTTTGCAGAATCATTTTAAGAAAAAGATCCAAGAGTATTTTAAAAACACCAATGATTAGTTTTAACTACGAAACAGATTTTGAATTAGAAAATTCTAACGATATTTCTAAATGGATATCTAAAGCCATTTTAGAAGAGAACCGCAAAGAAGGAGAGATTAATTATATCTTTTGTACGGATGATTATTTGGTGAAAATTAATCAAGATTTTCTTAATCACGACACCTTAACTGACATCATAAGTTTTGATTATTCTATAGGAAAAGAACTACATGGTGACATCTATATTTCTGCAGATAGAGTGAAAGAGAATGCTATAGACTTTAAGGTTGTTTTTAAAGATGAAATAGCGAGAGTGATTATTCATGGTATTTTACATTATTGCGGATATAAAGACAAGAACCAGGAGGATGAAAAGTTGATGCGTTCAAAAGAAGATCACTACTTATCTAAGCGTTCTTAAGTATCGCTATTTCATTGTATATTTGCAAACTGAAATTTTTGAAACCAAATTGTTCCACGTGGAACATAAATGAATTGAATTATGTTTAATGACGTTTACGATGTTATAGTAGTTGGAGCTGGTCACGCAGGAAGTGAAGCAGCAGCAGCAGCAGCTAATATGGGAAGTAAAACACTGTTAATTACAATGAATCTTCAGAACATAGCACAGATGTCTTGTAATCCTGCAATGGGAGGAATCGCTAAGGGGCAAATAGTAAGAGAGATTGATGCGCTTGGAGGGTATAGCGGTATTGTATCAGATACATCTGCGATCCAATTCAAAATGTTGAACAAATCTAAAGGGCCTGCAATGTGGAGCCCTAGAGTGCAAAGCGATAGAATGCGCTTTGCGGAAGATTGGAGATTGTTATTAGAGGGCACACCAAATCTTGATTTTTACCAAGAAATGGTTTCAGGACTTATTGTAGAAAATCATAAAGTAGTTGGTGTTAAAACATCACTAGGAATAGAAGTAAGGGCTAAATCTGTAGTACTTACAAATGGAACTTTCCTTAACGGTCTAATACATATTGGTAACAAGAATTTTGGGGGAGGAAGAGCGGGTGAAAGAGCAGCAACCGGAATTACAGAACAGCTAAGAGAATTTGGCTTTGAGTCTGGTAGAATGAAAACAGGAACACCGCCAAGAGTAGACGGAAGATCATTGGATTACTCTAAAATGGTTGAACAACCTGGTGATGAAAAGCCAGAGAAATTTTCGTATTTAGATACGACGAGTATCCTTAAAGAACAGCGTTCTTGTCACATGACTCACACGAGTCAATTAGTTCATGATTTATTACGGGAAGGTTTTGATCGTTCTCCAATGTTTAACGGTAGAATTAAAAGTGTTGGACCACGTTATTGTCCATCTATAGAAGATAAGATTAATCGTTTCGCAGATAAAGATAGTCATCAGCTGTTTGTTGAGCCAGAAGGTTGGAATACTTGTGAGGTTTATGTCAACGGATTTTCAACATCTTTACCAGAAGATATTCAGTTTAAGGCATTACGTTCTGTTGTTGGTTTTGAAAATGTAAAATTCTTTAGACCCGGTTATGCTATAGAATACGATTATTTTCCACCAACACAATTAAAGCACACGCTTGAAACCAAGTTAGTGGAGGGTTTATATTTCGCAGGTCAGATTAACGGAACAACAGGTTACGAAGAAGCGGCATCCCAAGGATTAATGGCTGGTATAAATGCTAGCTTAAAAGTCCAAGAAAAGGAAGCTTTTACGCTGCAACGTGATGAAGCTTATATAGGAGTTTTAATAGATGATTTAATCACCAAAGGAACTGATGAGCCTTACAGAATGTTTACCTCTAGGGCAGAATACAGAACCTTACTAAGACAAGACAATGCGGATTTTAGACTAACACCAAAGGGGTATCAATTAGGATTAGCCTCTAAAAAGCGTCTAGATCGAATGCAAATTAAACAATCCAAGTCAGATGCTTTTGTTCAGTTTTTTAGAGACACAAGTGTAACTCCGGCAGAAGCAAACCCTGTTTTAGAGGCTAAAAGCTCTGCTCCCGTTAAACAACAAGATAAAATGTTTAAGTTATTTGCGAGACCCAATATCACAATAGACGATGTTCGTAAATTTGAATCAGTAGAGAACTTTATTCAGTCTAATGAATTAGATACTGAGGTACTTGAGCAAACAGCAATTCAAGTTAAGTATTCTGGTTATATAGAAAAGGAGAAGAACAATGCCGATAAACTAAATAGACTTGAGAATTTAAAAATTCCTGCAGGTTTTGACTATACAAAGCTTAAATCTATGAGTATGGAGGCAAGACAAAAATTAACAGCTATTGAACCAGTCACCATTTCTCAGGCTTCTCGTATCAGTGGTGTATCACCTAACGACATTTCTGTTTTATTAGTTTACTTAGGAAGATAAATAATATGTTCCACGTGAAACAATTTGTAAAATATTAGAAATTAAAGAACCGTATTCTCAAATTCGTGGCAAACCAAAATCCAACATATCTAACTGTAAAAGACCACTCTGTTTCAGGAGAAGAATTCCAATTGTTACACAATGAGGAGTTAGACATGTTAGAAACATTTCCGCAGCCACAAACAGATAAACTATCTAACTATTATAAAAGTGAAGACTATATTTCACACACAGATACAAAGCGCAATCTTTTAGAATATGTGTATCATTTAGTGCGTCAAGTTTCATTAAAGCGTAAGTTGAAACTTATTAATTCTTTTGATTCAAAGAATAAAAATTTACTAGACATTGGTTGTGGAACAGGTGATTTTTTGGAAACAGCTTTAAAAGCGAATTGGACGATTACAGGAATAGAACCTAACCAACAAGCAAGAAAAATCGCCAATTCAAAAACAAATAATTCTGTTTTTGAAATAGAGCATTTAGAAAAATTAGAACCTAATAGTTTTGATGTCATTACGCTTTGGCATGTTCTAGAGCATCTACCAGATTTAGAAATGCATGCAGCATTATTTAAATCACTTTTAAAACCAAAAGGAACTCTTGTAATTGCAGTTCCAAACTTTAAGAGTTATGATGCTAAATACTACAAAAACTTTTGGGCAGCTTACGATGTGCCAAGACATCTTTGGCACTTTTCTAAAACATCCATTTTAGAATTATTTAAAAAGCAAAATTTACAGTTGGTAAAAACGTTACCTATGATTTTTGACGCTTATTATGTGAGCTTGCTTTCGGAAAAATATAGATCAGGATTTATGAATCCATTCAAAGCATTTTGGATAGGTTTCAGGTCAAATCGTAAAGCAAGAAATACAAATGAGCATTCTTCTCATATTTACATCTTAAAAAGCGGCAATTCGTAATTTAAAAAGAGCTCCTTTTAGCTTTAGAACTAACCTAGTGATTTTATAACCAAAAAAAAAGAAACGTCCTTAAAACGCTTTATTACGATTCAATTTCAATAGTTTTTTAAAATATTAAATAGCTTTTAGCATAGATATAATCAATATCTAAAAAATTAGTGAAAACATAAATGAACTTTTATACATTTACAAAAATTTAATTAGAATAATATTATGAAGAGAATAATTATTGCGATGGTTGTTTTACTCGCATTTTCATCTTGCCAAGAGCAGCAGAAAATTGCATTTGTTGATAACGGAAAAGTCATCAACGATTATCAAATGAAAATTGATATCGAAACGAGGTTCAAGAAAAAGGATGAAGCTTATACGAGAAAGACAGATAGTGTGGGTCAATCTTATCAAATAGATGCTCAACAAACGCAAATGAGATTAAGTCAGTTATCTCAAGATAAGCAGCAAGAAGGTTCTCAAGAATTTAGCCAAAAGTGGCAAGGCATACAACAACAACTGCAATTAGAGCAGCAACAGATGCAACAATCTTTTAATCAAGAAATGGATTCTGTGATTGTTAAGGTTAAGGCATTTGTTGGTGAATATGGAAAGGCAAAAGGATATACTTATATATTAGGGAAAAATGAAGCTGGTAGTGTTTTATATGGAAGTGCGTCTAACGATATTTCGGAAGAAGTAGCTAAAGCAATAAACGAGGCTTACAACGTAAAAAGCACAGAGAAAGTAGTCGCTACAGAAGAGAAAGAAGTTTCTGAAAAGTAAAAACGAAAACTTATTTTTATTAAAAGTCAAGCTTAAGCTTGACTTTTTTTATGCAATAAACGTGTTAGTTTAATCGATAAATCTGTAAGAATAATCTTAGAGTTGCCATTCCGTTCTATATGGTAAATTGCATCTTGTAATTCATCTGAGATTTCTAAAATATTTGAATCGTGAACAAAGGGAGCGAACTTTTCTAGCTTAAAACTTTCAGATTTTGGTTCTAAATAAACGAGCTCATTAGCCTTATAATTCATTAGTAAAGCTTGTCTAAAATAATTCAGACAAAACTTTAAAAATTTCTTTTGAGTTTCACGGCCAGTTTTAGCGACCTCTTCAGACCAAGAAATTAAATCGTGAATAGCGCTTTTATTTCCTTTAGCTTTAAATGCAGAACGTACCCAAAGTATAAACCATTTTTCAAACTGAATATCTTCACTATCCTGATATATTAGGTCACATGCTTTATTATAATTACCATTAGCTTGGTGTGCTATTTTTGAAGCGACGGAGTTTTCAATATGATAATTCTTTACTAGTGCGTCCGTGATAGCGGATTCAGCTAAAGGTGGAAAATGTAAAACCTGACAACGTGATCTAATTGTGTTTATAATTTGCTCTTCATCTTCTGCAATAAGAATGAAAACAGTTTTTTCTGGTGGCTCTTCAATTAATTTTAAAAGTTTGTTGGCCGCTGCTGTATTCATTTTTTCAGCCATCCAAATCAACATTATTTTATGACCTCCTTCATAAGCTTTAAGTGAAAGTGATTTTACGATTTGTAAAGCTTCATCAACACCAATTTGGCCTTGTTTATTGTCAATACCAAGTAGTTTGTACCAATCAAATAAATTACCATAAGGTTGTTGGTCTAAGAGTTGACGCCATTCTGGTAAGTAGTAACTCGAAACAGGCTTGCTTTTAACCTTATCGCTTGTTGTAACCGGAAATGCAAAGTGTAAATCTGGATGTGAGAATTTTTTAAACTTTAAATTACAAGAATCATTACCACCAGTATTTTCAGCATTAGAGTTGCTGCACAAAATATATTGAGCGTAAGCTAAAGCCATTGGGAGTGTACCAGAACCTTCTGGACCAACAAATAATTGTGCATGTGCAATTCTGCCTGCGTCAACACTTGTTGTAAGATGGTTTTTTATATGTTTTTGCCCTAAAATTTCAGAAAATAACATAAAGCAAAACTATGTAATTTTTTTATGTTTTCTAATCTTTATATTTGCCTTTCAAATTTTAAAAAATGAAGACTTTAAACGATTTTAATTTTCAAGATAAAAGAGCACTAATTCGCGTAGATTTTAATGTGCCGTTAGACGATAATTTTAAGGTTACTGATGATACAAGAATTGTGTCAGCCAAACCTACTATTATCAAAATTTTAGAAGACGGAGGTAGTTGTGTTCTAATGTCGCATTTAGGTAGGCCAAAAGGAGTACAAGACGAATTTTCTTTAAAACATATTGTCAATAAGATTGAAGACATTTTAGGTGTTGAAGTAAAATTTGCGAGCAACTGTGTTGGTCCGGAAGCTGAGGAAAAAGCAAATGCTTTACAGCCAGGTGAAATATTAGTGTTAGAAAATTTACGTTTTCACGAAGAGGAGAAAAATGGAGATAAGAATTTTGCAGAGCAATTATCTAAGTTAGGTGATATATATGTCAATGATGCTTTTGGTACTGCACACAGAGCACACGCTTCTACTACAATTATTGCTCAATTTTTTTCAGAAGCAAAGTGTTTTGGAAATCTTTTGGCTAAAGAGATAGAGAGCATTAAGAAAGTGATGGATAACGGAGAAAAGCCAGTATTAGCTGTTCTTGGTGGTGCTAAGGTATCTTCGAAAATCACAGTTATTGAAAACATTTTAGACAAAGTAGACCATCTTATTATTGGTGGAGGAATGACCTTTACCTTCGTAAAAGCGCAAGGTGGAAAAGTAGGAGATTCTATTTGCGAAGATGATAAAATGGAATTGGCTTTAGAAATCATGAAGCAAGCAGAAGCTAAAGGAGTGAAAATACATATACCAATAGATGTTATTGCGGCAGATGCTTTTAGTAATGATGCTAATATACAGATTTGTGATGTAAAACATATTCCTGACGGTTGGCAAGGTTTAGATGCTGGCCCTAAATCTTTAGCGATTTTTGACGCCGTTGTAAACGAATGTAAAACAATTCTTTGGAACGGTCCATTAGGAGTTTTTGAAATGGAAAGCTTTGCAAACGGAACCATTGCTTTAGGTAACTCAATTGCTAATGCTACCCAAAACGGTGCATTTTCTTTAGTTGGTGGCGGTGATTCTGTCGCTGCGGTAAAACAATTTGGTTTTGAACATAAAGTGAGTTACGTGAGCACAGGAGGTGGTGCTATGCTCGAAAGTTTAGAAGGTAAAACGTTACCAGGTATTGCTGCTATTTTAGATTAAAATAAAGATTTATGAGAGTATATGATCTAATATTAATTTTTGTAGCCTTATTTATTACAAGCTGCTCATCGAATAATGATTCAGATGCTAGTGATACAACAGATATAAGATACAAGGTGTTGTTGGATTCTGAAGGAGATATTGTCTTCATTGGTGATCAAACAAATAAAGTTATGAAGAAAATTTTTGCACCCACTAATGCTTTTAACATATTTGGGTATTACAATAAAACAGAAACAAATGAATTGTTTTACTTAACGAGAGATGATTTTTTTAGCGGTTACAAAATTAATCGGGTTGATTTGAATGAGTCATTTAACTCAGAGGAATACACTTACACGGTACAGCAATCAGATATTAATTTTGACAGTAACGACCTTCCTTTAAGTGGCGCATTTTTTGAATCTGAAAATAGATTTCACATTATGGTTGCCTCAAGCGGTTTTGATGCAAAACTTAAAACGTTTGATAACGGCATTGAAGTTTTAGAAAGAAACATAACTGAAACTTTTGGTATTGATAGATATAGTATAGAGGCACACAAGTTCTTTGGCAATTCACAAACACTTATGTTAATGGAAGGTGTATTTAACTCGTCTTTAAATCGAATTAAATTAATAGATATAAACACATTTTCATTAATCAGCGAGAACACGAATACAAGTTTCAACTTTTTTGAGGGTTTTGGGAATTCTGAAGTACAGTATTTAATAGGACGAAAAGAGATTAACTTCGTAGTACATGAGTATTTAACAGATATTCAAGGTAATATTATTTATGATATAACCGATGGCTATTTATTTTTAGGAAGATCATCTATTGGTTTTGATGAAGCAGAAGGTGCCTTTGAGTTTTTTGATAGAGGAGATGGTCGAAATGAAACAGGTACAATAAATGTTACAAATGGGGAGTTGATTAAAAGAGCAATAGATGGTGAGCCAAACTTTAGAAATTCACCGGTTTTTTATTTTACACCCAATTAATTAAAGTTTTTAAGAGACACAATCCTATTTTTGAGATATGTATAGAACATTAATAATATTGATTTTATGTTTTCTAACAACTATAGAAAGCACTCAAGCACAGTCTCAAAAAGACTCTATTGCCTCAAAAAAAGGTATTAAATCAGATTCAATTATTGATGGTCAGTCTGTAATTCTTAATAAAAATATTCCAGTAGAAATCGATTCTTCAAGTATAAAAAACCTTGAAGATTTACAGGAAGCAACCGAATTAGACGAAAAATGGCTTGAAGAATTATATAACAATTCTTTATTTGACAGCATTTATAAGTCAGTTTCTGAGTTAACGTATGAACCAGTAGATTATCCAGAACTTACAACAGACACATTAAAGGCGAGACTAAAACGACTAAATGCCAGAACACCTTTTAATGTAGAGTACAATCCATCTTTAGAAAGCGTCATTAAAAATTATTTAAAAAACAGGCGCACATCAATGGAACGTTTAATGGGTCTGAGCCATTTCTACTTTCCGATGTTTGAGCAAGAGTTTGATAATTATAACATTCCGCTAGAGATGAAATATTTATCTATAGTAGAATCTGCATTAAAACCAAGAGCAAGATCTCGTGTTGGAGCAACGGGTCTTTGGCAATTTATGTTTGCTACTGGTAAGGAATATAAATTAGACGTAAGTAGTTATGTAGATGAACGGAGCGATCCAATAAAATCTACAACTGCAGCAGCGCAATATCTTTCAAGGTTATATAAAATATTTGGAGACTGGGATTTGGCGTTAGCCGCTTATAATTCTGGGCCAGGAAATGTAAATAAAGCAATTAGAAGATCTGGAGGTTATAAAAACTATTGGAATATCCGTCAGAATTTACCGAGAGAAACCGCTGGTTACGTGCCAGCGTTTTTAGCCACTATGTATATTTTTGAATTTGCTGAAGAGCATGGTTTTAAGCCAGAGCGACCAGCATTTCAATTGATACAGACAGATACAATTCATATAAAACAAATGATAACCCTAGATCAGGTTTCTGAGACTACAGGTGTTAATATTGAAGAGTTACAATTCTTAAATCCATCTTACAAATTAGATATTATTCCTAAAGTAGAAGGCAAAACTTATGTATTGCGTTTACCTAGAGAAGCTATCGGTATTTTTACAACTAACGAAGATAAAATTTATGCTTTTGCTAAAGCTGAATTTGATGAACGTGAAAAACCATTACCACAACTTTTAAATTCGGATACAAAAGTTAGGTATCGTGTAAAAAGTGGAGATTACTTAGGTAAGGTTGCTAGGAAGTATGGAGTCAGAGTAAGTCAAATAAAACGGTGGAATGGTCTAAGAGGTAATAACCTTAAGATAGGGCAGCGACTTACAATTTACCCCAGGAATCCGAGTAGCTCAATAAAACCAAAAACAACAAAAAAAGTAGTTAGTTTAGCAGTAAAACAAACATATAAAGTAAAGTCTGGCGACTCGCTTTGGAGTATTGCACAAAAGTTTTCTGGAGTTTCTGTTCAAAATATTAAAGATTGGAACGATATTGGTAGCAGTAAACTCAAAATAGGAACAACGCTTATTGTGTCTAAATAGAAAAACCAACAAAAAAATAAATTTATGAGAACTTTATATACGGTATTAGTTTGTACAATATTACTTGCGTGTGGAGAAACCAAAGAAGAGGATAAGAAAATATACTTACCAGATTCAAACGGAAATTTAAATAGTATTTCTGTTGTTATTGATAATTTATTATGGGAAGGTAACGTTGGTGAGAACATTAGAAGCATTTTTGCGTCACCTTTAAACGGACTACCTGTACCTGAGCCAATGTTTAAAATGCGTCAAATTCCAAGCCAAGTATTTGACGGTATTACCACGCGTAGTAGAATTATTTTAAAAATCGAAAAAGGAGCTGACAATGCCTCAACAACCATCGTTAACGATATGTTTGCAAAACCACAAACCATAGCTGTTGTAAGAGGGAAAAATGACGGCGATATAATTGCACAACTAAAAGCGAATAAATCTAAAATATTTGATGCCTTTAATAAAGAAGAAGTACAGGAGAAGCAAAGGCGTATTAATAAATCTTTGCTAGACGATAATGTTATGGAAACGGAGCTTGGGTTTACTGTAGATATTCCTTCAGCTTATAAAATTGGTAAGGATGGTGAAGATTTTTTCTGGGTTAGAAAGAGTTTGAGTAATACTAAAACTATAGATTTAATGTTTTATTCAGTGCCTATGACATCTATATCTAAGAGTGATAGTACGGTTGTAGATATAGTTAATGTTAGAAATAATGTTACCAAGACTCAAATCCCAGGAGAGGACAATATTTACATGGCAGTAGATGATGCTTATGCGCCAGCACTATTTAATACAATAATAGATAATAAACCAACTTATGAAGTAAGAGGTATATGGGAAATGAAAGGCTACACCATGGCTGGTCCTTTTATAACTTACGTTATTGAAGATGAAATAAATAAAAGATATTTAATAGGAGATGGCTACGTATATGCACCATCTCTAGCGAAACGAGATTATGTTTTTGAGCTCGAATCTATTATAAAATCGATTAAGATTAAGTAAACAAAAAAGCCAACTAGTTATAGTTGGCTTTTTTGTTTTTATGTTAAAAGGTTTTATTCTTTTTCTTTAGTTTCAGTTGGCTCCTCTTCTTTACTAGCGTCTTTAAATTCTTTAATTCCACTTCCTAAGCCTTTCATTAATTCAGGAATTTTTTTCCCACCAAAAATCAATAAAACAATAACTGCGATAAGAATTACCTGAGGCATTCCAATCATTAATGGTATCATGCTTAAACTCATAACTTTAAATTTAGAATGCAAAGTTAATAATTATAGTTTAATAATAACGTTGTTAACCCAACTTTAGCACATATTGTTACTGCTATTTCACTATTTTAAGTAATTTTGTTTAGATGGCAAAAAAGAAAAAAAAAGAAAAGAAACTCACTAAAAAACTACTTCACAAGTACCGTTTAGTTATTTTAAATGAGGACACTTTTGAAGAGCGTTTTGCCATTAAGTTAACACGCCTTAATGTTTTTGTCTTAACGTCTTTATCAGCAATAGTTTTGGTGTTTTTAACTATTTTACTTATTGCTTTTACTCCGCTCAGAGAGTACATACCAGGATATTCCTCAACACGATTAATAAAAGAAGCTACATTATTAAATTATAAAACGGACTCGCTTGTTAGAGAGTTAGAGGTTAATAAACAATATTACGCTTCGATAAGAAAAGTACTAACAGGAGACGTCGCTAATGTTAATTTTAATAGGGACTCTATAATTAAGGCTACTCAAGCAGACATAGATATTTTACAAATTGCCACAAATAAAGAAGACTCTTTGCTAAGAGAGAAAGTAGATAAGGAAGACAAATACAATTTATTTGAGTCTTCTGAGGACAAATCTAACTTTGTTTTATTTCCACCAGCTAAAGGTTCAATTTCAGAAGGTTTTAATTTCGAAGAAAAACACTTTGCAGTAGATGTTGTGCTAGCTGAAGACACACCTGTTAAGGCCACTGCAGACGGCACAGTTATATTTGCAGAATGGACGGTAGAAACGGGATATGTTCTTATTATAGAACATAACCAAGAATTAATATCTGTTTACAAGCACAATGCTAAAATAACTAAATCACAAGGAGATTTAGTAAAAGCAGGAGAGGTTATAGCAATGTCAGGAAATACTGGAGAATTAAGTACAGGGCCTCATCTGCATTTTGAGTTATGGAGTAAAGGTTATCCTGTAAACCCAACTAATTTTATTGATTTTCAATAATGTCATCAATTAAAGCAGCACTTTCGAAACCTTTTGCAAAACGTATTGCAAAACGGGTCAATAAATGGGCCTCTATGCCTATTGAAACACAACAAAAAGTATTTGATAATTTAATAAGGGAAGCAAAATCTACAGCTTTTGGCGTAGACCATAGTTTTAATACTATTAATTCTCACGACGTATTTGTGTCTAAAGTTCCAATACGAGATTATGAAGAATTAAAACCATATGTAGAACGTGTAGTTGCTGGTGAGTCTGACATTTTATGGAAGGGTAAGCCTTTGTATTTTGCAAAAACATCGGGCACAACCTCTGGTGCCAAGTATATTCCCATTACAAAAGAAAGCATGCCAACGCATGTAAATGCTGCTAGAAATGCTATTCTTATGTATATCAACGAAACAGGGAACTCAAAATTCGTTGATGGCAAAATGATTTTTCTTCAGGGGAGCCCAACTTTAGAAGAAAAGAACGGAGTAAAACTTGGAAGACTTTCTGGTATTGTCGCGCATTATGTCCCAAAATATCTTCAAAAAAATAGATTGCCAAGCCTTGAAACTAATTGTATTGAAGACTGGGAAACTAAGGTTAATGCGATTGTAGATGAAACTATAAATGAGGATATGACCATTATATCTGGTATACCTTCTTGGGTTCAAATGTATTTTGAAAAACTCATTGAGAAGAAGGGTGAAAAGGTTGGTGATATTTTTAAAAACTTCAATTTATTTATTTTTGGTGGCGTTAATTACGAACCATATCGTGCAAAATTTGAAAGTTTAATCGGAAGAAAAGTTGATAGTATAGAACTTTATCCTGCTAGTGAAGGTTTCTTTGCATTTCAAGATAAGCAAGATGAAAAAGGGATGTTACTTCAATTAGATTCAGGGATATTTTATGAATTTGTAGAAGCGGAACATTTTTTTGTAGACCAACCAAAACGAATTACAATTAAAGATGTAAAACTTGGTGTTAATTATGTTATGATTATTTCAACAACGGCAGGTTTGTGGGCTTACAATATTGGTGACACAGTGGAGTTTACTTCAATAAAACCTTATAGAATTATTGTAAGTGGCAGAATTAAACATTTCATTTCTGCATTTGGGGAACATATTATCGGAAAAGAGGTAGAACACGCATTAAAATATGCTACAGAACAATTTTCTGTTTCTATTAATGAGTTTACAGTGGCACCACAAATAAACCCAGAAGGAGGGTTGCCTTATCACGAATGGTTTATTGAGTTTGAAAAAGAATTGGAAAACGCATCTGGTTTTGTTGAAGCGTTAGAACATTCATTACAAAAACAAAATAGCTATTATTTAGATTTAATAGAAGGTAAAGTTTTAAGGCCTTTAAAAATTACAGCAATACAGAAAGGCGGATTTCAAACGTACATGAAATCTATAGGAAAATTAGGAGGACAAAACAAAATACCGAGACTGTCTAACGATCGTAATATTGCAGATAAAATGTATGAACTTAATTTAACGAAATAAAGCTATATTTGCAGGTTAAAATAGTATATGAGTACAACTAAGAAAATACACGAAAGAACTAGAGCACAAGAAAGCTCAAGCGCAATAGAACGCATGTATATTACAATGCGTCATCTATTTAATCGTGGATTTTATAAGCCTATGGGTGTTTCAGGTGAAACGCTCAGAGAAGCACTGTTGCTTTTGCGCCCAGAAATTTATGGGTCTATTGGTGAAGAAAAAGCGGAACTAGAAGGACTACTATATGTTGTAGATCGTTTACCGCAAGGCATAGAAGAATGTACATTTATAAACCTTACAAGTGACGAGGGCTATGCAAACTCACATTTCGAACCTATAATTCCACCAAAAAGAAGGCGAAATTGTTATCGTATTGACAAAGAACAAATGAATATTGAAATCACAAGAGGGCGATCTGAGATTTACGATATCCTTACGCACCTTACCTTTCTTTTTGTTGAGTCGCACAAAATTAGTAAACGTGTAATTATAGATGAAGAAGGAACAACTGTTAGAGATTGGCAAAAGTTAGAAAAAGCAGTTACTTCAACAAAAAAATTGACGCAAAAAGAACGAGAAATAGCAATTACTCATACTGCAAATATTTTAGGGAGAACTTTTAACGAATTAACAGAGGCTTATCCAAAATTTTCTACAGAAAGTCAACCAGAACGCTTGCTGCATATTGTATATTGGTTAGGTAAACTAGCAATTGAAGAAACGGTTAATAATAATAAGCGCACTATAACTTTTAGCCCTGTTTTAAGAGAACGATTGGGGCATCATATACATGGGGAGATTTGGGCTGATGCTATTAAATCTGTATTACATAATAATGGATTGCTAGAACGACCAATACATATTATTAGTGCGAACATGCACAGTGTTATGAATTCTATTTTTGCAAAAGCGACCCTAAAAGGAACAGACGCTAAGAAAGATATATTTGATACATACGAAGCGCTTAGTGATTCTAAAAATTCTTCATTACGCAATAAAGTAGAAAAATTGGCCTTGCAAAGCGGAATGCTTTATATAAAAGATACATCAGGAACTAATATAGATGTTCAAATTTTTGACACTGATAAAATTGACTTTTCTAAAACAGGATTTAAATTTTCAGAAGAAAATAAAGAAAATAAACCTGTAATATTTGTTATGGATTATGCTTTTGGCGAGCAAGCTTATGAGACTTTAGATGAATTTCTAAAGCCCATAAAAGTTAATAGTAAAAAAGTACATTTAGATGTTAAGTCGATCTCAATAATGGGAAAATCTGGAATTTTAGAAGGTGGCAAAGGTGATGTTATGATTCCATCTGCACATATTTTTGAAGGTACAGCTGACAATTACCCTTTTAAAAACGAACTTAGTAAAAACGATTTAATAGATTGCGATGTAGATGTTTTTGAGGGTACAATGGTAACTGTTTTAGGCACTTCATTACAGAACAAAGAGATTTTAAAATTCTTTAAAAACTCGACTTGGAATGTAATTGGCTTAGAAATGGAGGGTGCACATTACCAAAAAGCCATCCAAGCCGCATCAAAGGTTAGAGGTAGTATAAATAAAGATGTAAAAGTGAGATATGCTTATTATGCTAGTGATAATCCTTTAGAAACCGGGAGTACTTTAGCTTCGGGTGGACTAGGAACCTCTGGTGTACGACCAACATATGTAATAACAAAAAAGATTCTAGAACAAATATTTAATTCTTAAAAAATGAGTGATAAATTACCACAAGATTCTCAAAACGAAGAGGTAGATCTAGGGCAACTATTTAATGCTATAGGCCGTTTATTTGAAAAACTATTTTCTTTTGTAGAGAAGTTATTTAAAGGGCTTTTTTCATTTATAATTTATGCCTTAAAACCAATTGTTACGTACTTTAAAGTTATAGCCATAGTTTTAATGGTCTCAGCTATTTTAGGGTTTATTGCTGAAAAGTATGAGAAACCAGTTTATTCTTCTAGCATGCTTGTTAAGCCTTACTTTGGTTCTAAATATCAATTGGCTAACAATGTTAATTACTTTAATGCCTTGATTGGTTCAGGTAATTTAAAAGAATTATCTACAGTATTTGAAATAGATACCATTAAAGCCGCTGAAATATTAGGTTTTGAAATTGAAATAGGACCCGAGACAGGTAATGATTTATTAAAAGAGTACAATGACTATATTAAAACAATAGATAGTACTTTAACCAAGGATATCCCTTATGAAGATTATATTGAGAATAGAGATATTTTGAGCGGCACTATTTTTTCTATTAAAGCAAAGTCAGAAACGAATGATATCTTCATAAGTTTAGAAAAAGGCTTTGACAAAACACTCAAAAACAAGTACTCAACAAAATTAAAAGGGATAAGAGATGGCTCTATAGACATACGGACAAAATCCCTTAAGAATGAATTAAGGAAAATCGATAGTCTACAAAACATATATCTTGAGGTTCTAAAAAATGAATCAGAAAAGGATAAAGTTTCAATAGGTTTAGAAGGCATGTTTCCTTTAACTAAAGAAAAAACACTAACTAGAGAATATGATTTGTTTAAAGAGCAAATGGCTATAAGTGATTCACTTAAGGTATTAGAACAAGAGTTAATTAAATATAATGATTATTATGATATTTTATCTGGTTTTGAAGAAGTAGGAACTATAGAAAAGAATATTTGGGATAAGTATTCTTTAATATTTCCATTTGTAACAATGCTTATTATATTATTTATTTATCTCATCTATAACGCATTTAAGTATGTAAAAAATTATGAATAAAAAAAAATCTATACTTATAACAGGAGGAGCTGGTTTTATAGGGTCACATGTAGTAAGACTTTTTGCACAAAATTATTTAAACTATCAAATTTATAACTTAGATAACTTAACATACGCAGGCAATCTAGAAAACCTTAAAGATGTTGAAAACAGTCCCAATTATAAATTTATTAAAGGGGATATTACTGATGAAAACTTTATTAATTCGATTTTTAATAAGTACAGATTTGAGGCGGTTATACATCTAGCTGCAGAATCTCATGTCGATAGGTCTATAAAAGACCCCTTGGCTTTTGTTAAAACCAATGTTATAGGTACAATGGTTTTACTTAATGCTTTTAAGTCTTGTTGGCAAGGTGCTTTTGAAAACAAACTTTTCTACCATATTAGTACAGATGAGGTTTATGGAACTTTAGGTCAAACAGGTCTCTTTACTGAAACAACAAGTTACGACCCAAACTCACCATATTCAGCATCTAAAGCGAGTTCAGATCACTTTGTAAGAGCTTATGGAGAAACCTATGGACTGCCTTATGTTATAACTAACTGCTCAAATAATTATGGGCGGCACCAATTCCCTGAAAAGTTAATCCCCCTTTTTATAAACAATATAATTAACGAGAAGTCACTTCCTGTTTACGGTGACGGAAATTACACTAGAGATTGGTTATATGTTAATGATCATGCCATTGCGATTGATTTGGTTTTTCATAAAGGTTTGAATGCTGAAACGTATAATATCGGCGGTTTTAACGAATGGAAAAACATCGATTTAGTAAAATTGTTATGTAAGCAAATGGATATTAAGTTAGGAAGACTAGAAGGAAGTTCTGAAAAACTAATAACCTATGTTAAAGACAGACCTGGACACGATTTACGATACGCAATTGATGCAAATAAGATAAAAAGTGAATTAGGTTGGCAACCATCAGTGACTTTTGAAGAAGGATTAAATAAGACAATAGATTGGTATTTAAACAATAAAGAATGGTTAGATAATGTTACTAGTGGAGAATATCAGTCTTATTATACAAAACAATATAGCTAACATATGAAGGGAATAATATTAGCCGGAGGATCTGGCACCAGGTTGCATCCTCTAACACTTACAATCAGCAAGCAATTGATGCCTATCTACGATAAGCCAATGATATACTACCCATTATCAACCCTTATATATGCAGGTATAAACGAAATATTAATAATTAGCACTCCTAAAGATTTACCGCTGTTTAAAGACTTATTAGGAGATGGGAAAAAGTATGGATGTAACTTTAGTTATGCTGTTCAAGACGCTCCTAATGGTTTAGCTGAGGCATTCATTATAGGTGAAGAGTTTATTGGATCTGATAAAGTTGCTTTAATTTTAGGGGATAACATTTTTTATGGATCAGGATTAGCTCCACTTTTACAAAGCAATAATAATCCAGATGGTGGTGTGATTTATGCATACAGAGTCCATGACCCAGAACGTTATGGAGTAGTAGAGTTCAATGAAAACGGTCAAGCAATTTCTATTGAAGAAAAACCAGAAAAACCAAAATCTAATTTTGCGGTTCCAGGTATTTATTTCTATGATAACACAGTTGTTCAAATAGCAAAAACTATAAAGCCAAGTCATAGAGGAGAATTGGAGATTACGGATATTAACAGAGAATATCTGAAGAACGGAAATTTAAATGTTAGTATATTAGATAGAGGCACTGCTTGGTTAGATACGGGCACTTTTGATTCTCTAATGCAAGCATCGCAATTTGTTGAAGTTATTGAAAACCGACAAGGATTAAAAATTGGCTCTATTGAAGCAGCAGCTTTTGAAATGGATTATATTGACGAAAAAGCCTTTAGGGATTTAGCAGAACCCTTATTAAAAAGTGGTTATGGAAAAAATTTGTTAGGATTATTGAAAGTAAAAAAATGATAATAAATGAAACTCATTTAGAAGGTTGTTATATTATTCAACCGAAAGTGTTTGATGATAATAGAGGTTATTTTTTTGAAAGTTTTAATAAAGAAAAATTTAACTCTGAAACAGGACTAAATGTTAATTTTATCCAAGACAATGAGTCATTTTCTTCGAAAGGAGTCTTAAGAGGTCTTCATTATCAAATAGGCAAACATGCTCAAGCCAAACTAGTGAGAGTAATAAAGGGTAAAGTTTTAGATGTTGCTGTAGATATTAGAAAAGACTCACCAACATTTGGTCAACACGTGTCAATAGAGTTAACTGAAGACAATAAGAATCAGCTTTTTGTGCCTCGTGGTTTTGCCCATGGTTTTATTGTACTAAGCGATACTGCCATTTTTTCTTACAAATGTGATAACTATTACAATAAAAATTCAGAAAGAGGCATAATTTATAACGATTCAGAACTTAAAATAAACTGGGTACTTCCTAACGATACGCTCATTGTTTCAGAAAAGGATATAATTCTCCCCACACTAGCCAATGCTGTACTATGAAAAAGATATTAGTCACTGGTGGCAATGGACAATTAGCAACTTGTATTAAAGCTATAGAAAAAGAAGTAACTAATCTTCATATTGTATATACTGATTCATCTAATTTAAACATAACGAATTCAGAAAGTGTAGACTTGTTTTTTAGTGAGAATAGTTATGACTTCTGTATTAACTGTGCTGCTTACACAGCTGTTGATTTGGCAGAGAAAGAAGAAGGTAAAGCTATTTTAGTAAATGAAACTGGAGTTAAAAATTTAGCTCTGGCTTGTGATAAGTATAATACAGTCCTTATACACGTTTCTACAGATTTTGTTTTTGATGGTTATAAAAATACTGCCTACAATGAGAATGATCAAACAAATCCGAGAGGAATTTATGGTGTTACAAAATTAAAAGGCGAGTTTGCGATAAGGGAAATATTAACAAACTATTTTATAATTAGAACGTCTTGGTTGTATTCAGAATACGGAAATAATTTTATGAAGACCATGCTAAGAGTTTCTAAGGATAGAAATGAAATAAGTGTAGTAGACGATCAAATAGGCACACCAACATATGCCATTGATCTTGCAATGGCAATCTTTAAAATCATAAATATAGAAACGAATGCATACGGTATTTATAATTACAGCAATGAAGGTGTAGCAAGCTGGTACGATTTTGCATGTGCTATATTTGACGAATGTAATGTTAAGATAGATGTAAAACCGATTAAAACAGTAGATTACCCTACACCAGCTGAGAGGCCTAAATTTAGTGTATTAAATAAATCAAAATTAAAAAGTAATTTAAATATTAGTATTCCGCATTGGAGAGATAGTTTACGCATAGCGATGCGCAATTTTAATTCTAATTAGAATTGCTTTAAATATATATTTTACTAACGAGTATTAATTGATAATACCTAATAGACCTATTAATGATAAGTAATAATTTACAAACAGCAATTTTAGGAGCATTAGACGCTGGTGAAGCTATTATGAAAGTTTATAACTCTGAGATATCTGTTGAATATAAAGCAGATGAATCACCATTAACAGAGGCAGATAAGCGTGCAAATACTATTATAAATGCTTATTTAGATAAAACAGAGTTTCCAATTATTAGCGAAGAAAACAAACAAACCGACTACTCCATAAGAAAAACTTGGAAAACATGTTGGATTGTGGACCCAGTAGATGGTACTAAAGAGTTTATAAAACGCAATGGGGAATTTACCGTTAACATAGCACTTGTTAAGCACGGAAAACCTGTTTTAGGTGTTATTTACGTTCCGGTAACTAAGACTTTGTATTATGCAAACGTTGAAGAAAAAGTAGCGTTTAAAGCAGAGTTAAATTCTCATAACACAGAAATAGTCGAGGTAATAAGAATCGCTGAGTTACTAGATAAGAAACCTTCAAACAATAATATTGTTAGAGTGGTTGCGAGTAGATCACACATGAATATAGAAACAAAAATTTTTATTAAATCTATTCAGAATACTGGCAAACAAATAGAAACTGTATCTAAAGGTAGCTCGTTAAAATTCTGTATTATAGCAGAAGATAATGCAGACGTATATCCAAGATTTGCGCCTACAATGGAATGGGATACTGCAGCGGGACAAGCCATTTGTAATGCCTTAGGCATTCATGTAATCTCACAAGAGACTAATGCATCCTTGCGTTATAACAAGGAAAATTTATTAAACCCTTGGTTTATTGTATCTTAATAAAATGTAACACTCAATAAAAGACAATTAACTTGAGGATCTCAGTTCTCTATACATAATTCTAGCTACTCGGTTAATATTAAACAAATGAATTAGTAAAAAATAGACTTTATATAAAGTTTTGGCATGGAAAATCAGGAGCTAAAATCTATATTAATTTGAAGGTTTTTTTTGATAGAATTACAAATAAAAAAGTTGCGGTATAGGCGATTGTTTCATTTAATATTCTATTGAGTAAATCATTAATTATAGTGTTTTTAGAAAAATAAAGTTTGAAAGAAGTTTACAGCATATCTACATGAAAAAGAAAAACCTTATTATATTCGGTACACGACCAGAAGCTATTAAAATGGCGCCTTTGGTGAAAGCATTTTTAAAAGACTCTGATCACTTTGAGACCAAAGTTTGTATAACTGCTCAACATAGAGAAATGCTAGACCAGGTTTTAAGTTTTTTCGATATCATCCCAGATTACGATTTAGATTTAATGAAACCCAATCAAAATCTTTACTCGTTAACGGCAGATATTATTACAAACCTTAAGCCTATTTTAGAAGATTTTAATCCAGATTTTGTTTATGTGCATGGAGATACAACAACGACTATGGCAGCGAGTATTGCAGCATTTTATTCTGGAGCTAAAGTATGCCATGTAGAAGCGGGCTTAAGAACATTTAATAAGCGTTCTCCTTTTCCAGAAGAGATTAATAGAAGTATTGCAGGAAGTGTTTCTGATTATCATTTTGCTCCAACAACAACTTCTAGAGATAATCTTTTAAATGAAAACATTAATGGCTCTAATATTTTAGTTACCGGAAATACTGTTATTGATGCTTTAGCACACAGCTCTACTATAGTCAATTCAGATAATTTTCAAGATAAAGAAATAGAAGAATTAAAAGAAATCGTAGATAATAAAAAGCGTTTAATTTTGGTTACTGGTCATAGAAGGGAGAATCATGGACAAGGTTTTATTAATATTTGTTCGGCACTAAAAACAATAGCCCAAAACCATGATGATGTCCAAATAATATATCCAGTTCATTTGAATCCCAACGTCCAAAAACCAGTATATGATTTGTTGGGTAATGAAAAAAACATCAAATTAATTGCTCCATTATCGTATCCTTCATTTGTTTGGCTAATGAATAAATCCTATTTAATTATAACAGATAGTGGAGGTGTGCAAGAAGAAGCGCCTAGTCTAGGAAAACCCGTGTTGGTTATGAGATATACTACTGAACGCCCAGAAGCCGTAGATGCAGGAACAGTTCTATTAGTAGGAACAAATACAAGTAAGATTATTAATGAAACAGATAAACTCTTAAATGATAATAAAAACTATGAAGCTATGAGTAAGTTACATAACCCATATGGTGATGGTAAAGCTTGTGAGCGTATAGTTGAATTCATTCTAAATAAATAATATGAATAAACCAGAAGTTGTAATGATCGGCTTGGGGTATATCGGTTTGCCAACGGCAGTTTTAATAGCTCAAAATAAAATCCATGTACATGGTGTAGATATAAACCCTAGTGTTGTAGAAACAATAAATGCAGGTAAAATACATATTGTGGAACCAGACCTCGATAAAGCGGTAGCAACAGCAGTTAAAGAAAAGTATTTAATAGCAGATACAAAGCCAGTAGAAGCAAATATATATTTAGTAGTTGTACCCACTCCGTTCAAAGCTAAAAATGAGCCTGATATTTCTTTTGTCCAAGCGGCTACTAAAGCGATAATTCCTTTATTAAAGCCTAATGATTTATATATAATTGAGTCTACATCACCAATTGGTACTACCGAAAAAATGATGGATTTAATTTATTCTGAACGCCCAGAACTACAAGGTAAGTTATATTTAGCTTATTGCCCAGAGCGCGTTTTGCCTGGAAATGTAATGTATGAGTTAGTAAATAACGATCGTGTAATAGGTGGTGTTAATGCTGAATCTACTGAGAAAGCGATAAGTTTTTACAAACAATTTATAGAAGGGGATTTGCATAAAACTAATGCACGTACTGCAGAAATGTGTAAACTTGTTGAGAATTCTTCTAGAGATGTTCAAATTGCCTTCGCAAACGAGTTGTCTCTTATTTGTGATAAAGCAGATATTAATGTTTGGGAGTTAATTGAATTAGCAAATAAGCACCCAAGAGTAACTATTTTACAACCTGGTTGCGGAGTAGGCGGACATTGTATAGCTGTAGATCCTTATTTTATAGTTTCTGACTACCCTATGGAGTCACAAATTATTGGAAAAGCTAGAGAAATAAATAATTACAAGTCTTTTTGGTGTGCAGAGAAAGTGCAAACAGCAAAACTTAATTTTGAATTAAAGAATGGCTATAAACCTAAAATTGCAATTATGGGCTTAGCGTTTAAGCCAAATATTGATGATTTAAGAGAATCCCCAGCAAAGTACATAGCTCAAAAAATATTACAAAATGCTAATAATGAAGAATGTTATATTGTAGAGCCTAATATAGATAGCCATAAAGTTTTTAAACTAACTAATTATAAAGAAGCAGCTAAGCAAGCTGACATTATAACATTTTTAGTAGCCCATGAAGAGTTTAAAACACTAGAGATACCTTTAGATAAAATTGTATTAGATTTTTGTGGAGTTTTAAACAAATAATAATGGTGTTCTGATATTAAAGCGCTATTTGTTTTAACATAAGATAATTATCTAGCTATTTTCAAATATTTTATATTTATGCTCTTTATGAGTTTTAGATATAAATTCTTTGGTTTTATCTAAAGAATAGGGAGTGAATGCTTTTGGGTGACCAATTAGAATAAAATTGTCATTACTATCTGTATTTTTTACGTATTTTTTGAATGCCTTATAAACATATGATGCTTTGTAACCGTCAATAGCAATAACGCTATTAGAAAAAGAAGTCATTAATCTTAAAACTTCCTTTTTAGGTTTAGATATAGCAGAACCATTTCCTAGAGCGATATGTTTTTTTGATTTTTTAAGTTTTTCAAAAGCAAATAGCCAAAAGCAAATAGCCAAAAGAAAATAGGACTTACTCTGTATGAGCTTATAGGATATTCTATGAATCTGCCGTTAACATCTTCAATTGTTAAATCATCTTCAAACCTATATTTAGTCTTGTACTGTTTAACATTTCTAAAATCAAACTCTTGGTGGCTAGATTTATGAAAATCCTTAGGGTATGTTGTACTATCAATAAAAATATTACAATCTTTAAGTGCTTGTTTAATATGAGAAAACGGTTGTGCACTCCAGCCACCAGCCCTATAAGCTAGAGCTTTTTTACCAGAAATATCTTCTAGAAAATTAGTGTATTTTGTTACAATGGTGTAGGCTTCTTCTTTTGTAAAATTTTTAAGTTTATATTTAGAAATATTAAAAACCCACTTATCTCCGTCATATATAGTATTTTCCCAATGCGGATGAATATGTTAAGGCCTTTAATGCAAAGAAAGTAGCTCAAGGTTTTAGTTATAACTCTGGTGATAATGAGGAATGGGAGACTGTTGAGAGTTTGAGAAAGCTAATAAAAGAACATGTAGATTCAACTTTTGAAGCATAATGAGTAGCCAAATTATACCTTACGGAAGACAACATATAGATCAAGATGATATTGATGCTGTAGTTAAAACATTAACGGCAGATTTCTTAACTCAAGGACCAAGGGTTAATGATTTTGAAGAGAAATTTGCTGAATATATTGGAGCAAAATATGCAGTCGCAGTATCAAATGCAACAGCAGGTCTTCATATAGCAGTTATGGCTTTAAACTTAAAACCAAGTGAACGCGTTATTACAACACCGATTACCTTTGCAGCCTCTGCAAACTGTGTAAGATATGCAGGCGGAGAGGTCTGGTTCTCAGATATAGACCGAGATAGTTATACGCTTTCGTTAGAAGACACTAAAAATTTAATTGAAAGTAAACCTAAAGGGTTTTTTAAAGGAATAATACCTGTAGATTTAGAAGCATTCAGGGAATCAGCAGACAAACACGGTTTATGGATTATTGAAGATGCCTGCCATGCACCAGGCGGTTATTTTACAGACTCTAAAAGAAATAAGCAGTATTGCGGTAACGGAAACTATGCAGATATTGGTATATTTTCTTTTCACCCTGTAAAGCATATTGCACGCGGTGAAGGAGGAATGGTTACCACAAATTCAGAACAATTATATAAGAAATTATCCAGTCTAAGAATGCACGGTATTACTAAGGATAATATGACAGAAAATCACGGTGGTTGGTATTATGAAATGCAAGAACTTGGCTATAACTATAGACTCACAGATATTCAATCTGCATTAGGTATTACACAATTAGCTAAGAATAGTGAGGGTGTTGTTAGAAGAAATGAAATTGCTAATACTTATAAAGAAGCATTTAAGGGTAAGTTAAAGTTTCAAAGTTTACAAGACGGTGCTTATAATGCCCATCATTTATTTATTTATTGTAGAAGTTGAAGACAGAAAAGGCTTATACGATAACTTAAGAACACATAATATATTTGCTCAAATACATTATATACCAGTACATACCTTGCCATATTATAAAAGTATTGGCTATGATAGTGCTGACTTAAAAAATTCAGAAGCGTATTATTCTAAATGTATTAGTTTACCCATGTACCCTACATTAACGGATAAGGAGCAGTAATTTGTTATTGATAAGGTTTTAAGTTTTACCAATGGCTAATCTAGCAATTATACCAGCCCGTGGCGGAAGCAAGCGTATTCCAAGAAAAAATATTAAACCATTTTTAGGAAAACCTATAATTGCATATTCAATAGAAGCTGCTTTAAAGAGTAAGCTTTTTGATGAGGTTATGGTGTCAACAGACGATCAAGAAATTGCAGATATTGCAATTAAATATGGTGCTAAAGTTCCTTTTTTAAGAAGTAAAGAAAACGCTAATGATTTTGCCGTTTTGGCAGAGGTTATAGAGGGGGTGCTTATTAATTATTCTATTAAAAGTATAAAATTTGATAATATCTGCTGCATTCTACCTGCGGCTCCATTTATTAATTCAATAAAAATAGAGCAAGCACACAGTACTTTATTAGAGAATGATTTTGCTAGTGTTTTTACGGTTTTAGAGTATTCTTTTCCAATACAACGCTCTTTAAAGATTAAAAATACCATGGCCTCTATGGTCTGGGAAGAACATATGAACACGCGCTCACAGGACTTAGAACCTCGATTCCATGATTCTGGTCAGTTTTATTGGCTAAACACAAATAGATTTTTAGAAGACAAAAAACTTTTTACGACAAACTCAGGAGCTATAATAATATCACAGCTTGAAGCTCAGGATATTGACACAGAATCCGATTGGAGATTAGCAGAACTGAAATATAAATTAATGATAAATGACCAAGACAATACTATTTAGAGCAGATGGAAACTCTGATATTGGCTTGGGTCACTTATATCGATTATTCAGTCTTGTAGAAATAATTATAGACTCATACGACTTTGTATTTTTAACTAGAGAGACTTCAGAACATTCAATAATTCCTTCAAATTATAGAAAAGTATGTATTCTTAAAGATTTAGAAATTGAAAACGAACCACAGTGGTTAGTTAATAAGTATTCACCAGAAGAACATATAATAATAGCTGATGGCTATCAATTTATTAGTTCATACCAGAAGCTCATAAAGGGTTATGGTTTTAAGCTAATTTATATTGATGATTTAGCAAAAGAATATATGTACGCTGATGTTGTAATTAATCACTCTGCAGGTTTAGAAATAACAGATTATAAAAAAAAACGATACGCAACTAGCATTAGGTACAGCGTATGCTTTATTAAGACCATTATTTTTAGATATCGCTAAACATAATAGAATAGTAAACACTATTGATACTGCTTTTGTTTGTTACGGCGGAGCTGACCCGCTTAATCTCACCTTGAAGACTATTGAGGCGCTTTTAGAAATAAAGCAAATCAAAAAGATTAACACAGTTTTAGGTGGAGCCTATTTAGATGACGACATATTAAATTTAGCAGCAGACAATCCAAAAATTAAAACACATAGAAATCTTTCAGAACCTGAACTTGTTGAGGTTATGAATAATAGTAATTTTGGAATAGCACCTGCAAGCACTATTTTATATGAGCTTTGTTGCATAAAGATGCCAATTTTAAGTGGTTATTATGTTGAAAACCAAAAAAATGTTTATTATGAGTTTTCAAAAAAAGGAGCTATTTTTAAAGGTGGTGATTTTAGTAATTATACGATCTTAGATTTTAAGAAAAAAATAGAAGAAATAATTTTTGAATCGTCTTATAATAATTTTATAGACAGTCAAAAGTCTTAATTGATGGCAAAAGTAAAACACGACTTTTAGGGCTAATTAATCAGCTCAATATATCATTTCGGGAAGCTACTTAAGACGATTTAATGCGAGTTTATAATTGGTCAAATGATGTTTTATTTAGAGAGCAATCTTTTAATTCTGAACCTATTATACTAGAAAATCATAGAGCTTGGTATTTAGGTAAGATTAGAGATAAAAACACCTTATTTTTAGTGGGCTTAGTCAATGGAAAACCTGCTGGCTTAGTTAGATTTGATATTAATGAAGAACATAGTACAGTTGGAGTATTAATTGACCAAAAATATAGAGGACAAAAATTGGCGAGTATATTTCTAAAAAAAGCTTCTAAAATTTATTTTTCATCTCACGACGTTCCTATTTTTGCTTATATTAAATATAATAATATTGCGTCAATAAAATCTTTTGAGAATGCATGATATATATATCACAAGGACGTTGTAATAAATGATAATAATAGTTTTATTTACAAATTAGATTATGCGAATTGAAAATGATGAATGCTTCATAATTGCAGAACTGTCCGCTAATCATGGTGGAGACATAGAAATAGCTAAAGAAACTATAAAAGCAGCTAAACGCGCAGGTGCTGATGCTATAAAACTACAGACGTATAGAGCAGATGCGATTACACTTAATGTAAAAAATGATTATTTTAAAATTGATCAGAATTCACATTGGGACGGTAGATATTTCTATGATTTGTATGAAGAAGCTTATACACCATGGGAGTGGCACAAAGAACTATTTCAATTAGCTAAAGAAGAAGGCTTAGTCTGTTTTTCATCTCCGTTTGATTTTACAGCTGTTGATCTTTTAGAGTCTTTAGGTAATCCAATATATAAAATAGCATCCTTTGAAATAACAGATATACCGCTTATAGACTATGTTGCTTCAAATGGAAAACCGATTATTATATCTACAGGTATTGCATCTATCGAAGACATTGAGTTAGCATTACAGACTTGCAGAAATCAAAATAATAATGACATTACATTACTTAAATGTACGTCTCAGTATCCTGCATTACCAGAAGATGGTAATTTAGCAACTATACCAGATTTAAAAACTAGGTTTAATGTAAACGTAGGGCTATCTGATCATACTTTAGGTATTGAAGCTCCTGTGTTTGCATTAAGTTTAGGTGCGAAGGTTATTGAAAAGCATTTTATACTAGATAAAAGTATTGGTGGACCAGATGCACATTTTTCTTTAGATGAAAGCGAATTTACACAATTGGTTAGTGCAGTAAGAAAAGCAGAAAAAATGATTGGTATAGTAGATTATGAGATGACTGACAAGAAATTGAAAAGGCGAGAATTTTCAAGATCACTTTTTGTTTCAAAATCAGTGAAGAAAGGAGATATTATAACTAAAGATAATATTAAGTCTGTAAGACCTGGTTTTGGACTTCATCCAAAACATTATAAAAACACTATTGGTAAAAAGTTTACTGAAGATGTTAATGAGGGCAAACCACTTACGCTATCAATGATAGAGAATAATTATTTATAGTTTATGATAAAATATTTTAATTTAAAACAAGAGAAGAGATAAAAAATGAAGTCGAATTATAGCTCTAAATTAGAGATAGTTCATATTAATATAAAATCTTCTCTTAAGACATACTTTGTTAAAGTATAAACTAGTTTTTTAAATTTAAAATTTGTTGATTATTTGGAATATATCTACAAATAAAATCTATATTATTGCGTTTAAATAAGAAAAAGACTAGTATGAAAAAAATAATTTTAATGATTATAATTTGTCTTGTTTCATGTAAAGAAGAAAAAAGTTTGAAACTTGAAGAACTTGATAAATTTGAAAAGGAAGAGGTTATTGTTAAAGATGAAGATGTTTTTAAAGTCGTACTCAGTATAAAAATTAAAGAAAATGATAGATTAGATCTTTTTTATACAGGTGAATTTCCTGATGACGAATTTAATGAGTATGAGAGGTTAGGTAAAGACGTAAAAGGTAGTAATGAATTTCAAATTATTGAATTTAACCTTCCGGAAGGAGTTTTACCTTATAAGTTTAGAATTGATTTAGGAAAAAATTCCAATAGACACCAAACCCAAGTAGACATTGAGTGGATAAATTTAGAATTTAATGACAATAAAATTAATATTAAAAATTTAGTTCTAAAAAGTTTCTTTCATCCAAATATATATTTAGAACAAAATGATGATGGTTACCTTAGAAAAACTGTAGCAGACAAATTTGATCCTTTTATTGTTTCAAAACCAGTTCTTAATAAAAAAATTGAGCTAGAACTATAGGTTTTATAAATTGATTTAATACCTTATCATATACATGGAAAACGACTACATAATGAAATTAGTAAATTGTTCTCAAGAATATTGGGAGTTTGTAAGAAGACTTAGAAATGATGAGAGAGTAGCGGACGGATTTATCGAGACTGAAAAAATCACTAAAAGCATGCAAATAAATTATATGAGAAACCAAGCTCAAAATTATAGAGTTGCAATTTTAAATGGATCTGCATTGGGCTATGTCGGTGTTATTGATGATGATTTTAGAATATGCACTCACCCAGATTTTCAAGGTAAAGGTGTTGCAAAGTTTATGATTAATGAGAGTCTAAAGATTTGGCCAAACGCTTTTGCCAGGGTAAAAATTTCTAATGTCAAAAGTTTAAAACTTTTTAAAACTTTAGGTTTTAAGGAGAAATATATTATTTTAACAAGGGACATATAATATTATAATATAATCTTTTTCGTAAACTTTTTTTAATGAATAAATCAATTCCATTTAATAAGCCATATTTGACAGGTAAAGAAACCTACTACATTAATGATGCGGTTAATACAGGTAAGATTTCGGGGAATGGTAAATACACTAAAAAATGTCAAACATTTTTTGAAGACAAGTATGGTTTTAAAAAGTGCCTACTCACTACATCTTGTACAGATGCTCTAGAGATGGCTGCAATACTTATTAATCTAAAAGAAGGCGATGAGGTGATAATGCCTTCTTACACATTTGTATCAACTGCCAATGCATTCATTTTAAGAGGAGCTAAAATTGTTTTTGTCGATAGTAAAAAAGATCATCCAGGAATGGATGAGGATGCAATTGAAAAATTAATTACAGATAAAACAAAAGCTATTGTACCTGTTCATTATGCTGGTGTCTCTTGCGATATGGATAAAATAATGGATTTAGCTGAAACTCATCGTTTATTTGTTATAGAAGATGCAGCTCAGGCAATTGACAGCTATTATGTTGGTAAAGATGGTATTCAGAGGGCTTTAGGCTCAATTGGGCACTTAAGTGCTTTTTCATTTCATGAAACGAAAAATATTATTTCAGGAGAGGGAGGAATGCTAGCTATTAACGATTCACAATTTGAAGCAAGAGCAGAAATTATATGGGAAAAAGGAACTAATAGATCATCTTTCTTTAGAGGAGAAGTGGCTAAATACGAGTGGGTAGATTTAGGTTCTTCTTTTTTGCCGTCAGAGATTATTGCATCATTTCTATGGGCACAACTGGAAAATTTAAATGATATTCAGAACAAAAGAAAAGCAATTTGGACAACATATAGTTTAAAACTTAACCAATGGGCATCAAATAATAATATTAAGCTTCCTTCTATTCCAGAATACGCTACCAACAATGCTCACATGTTTTATTTAACTTTTGATAATAATTTTAATAGAACTAAGGCTATTGAGTTTCTAAAGAGTAACAATATTCTTGCCGTTTTCCACTATATTAGTTTACATACGAGTTCCTTTTATAAATCCAAACATGATGGACGAAAACTACTTCAAAGTGATCGATATACTAATACATTATTAAGACTTCCGATGTATTATGAATTATCTGATGTGGAAATTGATAGAATTATTAATTCTCTTAAAGAATATAAAGTTTAATGGTGCTTCATTTTGTAATTGATGAAAAGGTTACGGATCAAATAATTGAAAATTTCAGCTCAGTTGATAAAGACTGTTATTTTTTAATCTTCACTTCTTCAGAAGAGGGCGAGTATAACTATATCTCAAAAAGAGCAAAAAACGTGATGCGTTTTAATTCTCAAAAAGAGGATATTAATGGTGTTATGGAAACGTTAAAGCCGTCTGTAGTCTTTATTCATGCATTTCATATTGAGTTTGCTTACGCAATTTTAAAAATTAAAGCAAAAATAAAAATCGCATGGTATGCATGGGGTTTTGATGTTTACGGCTTACCAAGAATAAAGCCTAGCACTTATGGACCACTTACAAATAAATACTTATTGAATAATAACGTTAATTTGAGATTTGGACGCTTAATACTTAAGTATGGCTTATTAAGAAAAACATTTTTTTTTTTAAAAAAGGAGGAAGATAGATACACAATTATTTTTAAAGCTTTAAGAAAGGTAAATTATTTTGTTTCTTATATAGAAGAAGATTTTTCTCGATTTTCAAAATATTATAGCAACAAACTTATTTTTGTCTATTGTCCTTTTAGCAATATAAATCAGTATTTGGGTGGGTCAAAAACAATTTTTTTAAAGAAAAATGCATCCAATTTGTTAGTTGGAAATTCAAATTCTTTCGAATCAAATCATTTAGATGCTTTTCAAATTATTACTAAGCACCATGATGTTAAAATGAAATCTAAAATTTATGTACCATTGAGTTACTCTAATGATAATAAATATAAGGATTGTGTTCTCAAAAAAGGTCGTGATTTATTTGGGGATTCATTTTCACCGCTTTTGTCCTTTATTGATAGAGTAGAATATATAGAAATATTAAGATCATGTTCAACAGGAATATTTTATCATCTGAGACAACAAGCTATGGGTAATATTATAGCAATGTTATATTTAGGTTGCCGGGTCTATTTATCTTCAAATAATCCAGCATATTCCTTTTTTATAAAAAACAACATCAAAGTCTTCAACTTAGAAACAGAATACCCTATTTTTAAAAATACTATTTTAGAATTGAGTGATATTAATCATAATAGATTAGTGCTAGACTCGTTGTTTAATGAAGAAAAAGTGTTTAATGATATTAAAAACTTAGTTTCAATTATTTCATAATTTATGTCACTAAAAAAAGAAGTATTACTAGGTTTAAAATGGACTTCTATAGCAACTGTTTGTATGGCGATAGTTGGAATACTTAAAATTAGTATTCTTACTCGTTTTTTAGATAAATCTGATTTTGGTTTAATGGCCTTAATTATGTTCGTTTTAGGTTTCATGAATTTATTTAGTGATATGGGCTTGTCTACTGCTATTCTCCATAAACAAAATATTACAAAAAAAGTTTATGCTAGCTTATATTGGTTAAACATTTTATTTTGTTCTTTTCTATATTTTTTGCTTTGGTTAATAACACCATTTGTATCTAAACTTTATGATCAACCAGAGCTTAATACTCTCATTCCTCTTGTTGGTTTTGTTATAGTTTTTTCCGCTTTAGGAACACAATTTAAAACTATTGAAATTAAGAATCTTAATTTTAAATATATTAGTTTAATTGACATAATTGCCGGAATATTATCTTTAGTTGTTGCAGTATTTTTAGCAATAAATGATTATGGAATATTATCTCTTATATATTCTGTTTTACTGCAATCTTTTGTCTCAAATCTATTATATTTTTTACTAGGCTTAAAAAAGTATGGTCTGTTATTTTCTTTAAACCTTAAGGATACTATACCTTATTTGAAAATTGGTGTTTATCAAGTAGGGGGTCAAATAGTAAATTATTTTAATAGAGACCTTGATATATTATTAATAGCGAAGTTTTTTTCTACAGAAATCTTAGGTGGTTACAGTTTAGCAAAGCAATTAGTTTTCAGACCAGCCCAATTAATTAATCCTATTTTAGTTAAAGTAGCGTCTCCAACTTTGGCAATGTTTCAAAATAATTTAGAATTGTTAAGTTCACGTTACTTAAAATTAATTAATATTGTTGCTTCAATCAATTTACCGATATATGGTTTAATAATTATATTTGCACCATTCGTAATTGAGATAATGTATGGTCCTGGTTTTGAAGACATAGTTAGTTTAGTTAGAGTTTTAAGTTTATATATGATTTTTAGAGCGATTGGCAACCCAATAGGAAGTCTTGTAGTTGCAACAGGCAAAACACATTTAGAGTTTATTTGGAATGTGTTAAATTTACTATTGATTCCACTTGCAGTTTACATAGGAGCTCAATTTGATATTATATGGGTAGCTATTTCGCTTCTAATTACATCAGTGTTGCTTTTTGTACCAAGTTGGAAACTGCTGGTTAATAAAATGACTGGAGCGTCTTTATTAGACTATGTTTTAGCCATCATTAAATTGGATTTTAATTTTAAAAAACTATATCATTTAAAAGAGTGAAAGAATTCGCTAAATTATATAAACTTAGTTTTTACTGTATTAGTCTGTTGATTTTTTTACTCGGTGGATTTTTTCAATATTTCTTTGGACTGTCAAATACTATTTTGACATTTGGCATAACAGCTTATTTGTTTTTTGTAAGCGGACTTTATTTTATTTTAAAAAACAGAATAGTATTAAACAGCATAGTTCTTTATTCAATTTCGTACATATTTTTAATTTATTTTTCGGGTTTAATTAACGGATCAAACTTTTTAGCTACAAACATTTATTTAATTTTCCCACTCTTACCTTTATCTGTTTTCTTATTCTGTTATATAAACTACAAAGAGTGTTTTATCAGCAATACAAAAATCTATTCTTTTTTCTTAAAAATTGGATTAGTTCAGTTACCTATATTACTCTTACAATCAAATTTTTACGACTTTTTAATACAGTTTAATTTTAGTGGTAAGCAAATTGATTGGTATGATTTTATGTTTGGTACATTTTTCATAAAGTCAGATCACTCCCTCTCAATTTTTTTAGTTTTTTTAGTTTTAATTATTATTTTAAATAAAGATGGCTTTAGGGATAAATTAAAATTTCCGTTTATAATAATTGGTTATCTAAGTGTAACTGTATATATCGCTGAATCTAATATTTCAAAAGCATTTCTAACTATTTTTCTTTTCTTTTCTTTCATTATTCCGTTATATAAAAAGTATAGACATACTTTAAAGTTTAAATTAGTAATATTATTTTCTTTAGCCGCATTTTTAATCTCCGTTAATCAAATAAAAGATGCAGAATTTATAAAAAAGAGGTTTGGTGGTTCAATAGAAAGACAGTTTTCTATAGCAGTTGCCCAGAAGCAATATGATTTAAAAAACGCAAAGAGAAGTCAAATATTAATTGTTGTCATTAATAACCTTGAAAGAAAATGGATTGGTGATGGACCATATTCATATTTTGATATATTCACAGGTAAATTTAATTACACTAAACATTTTACCCAGATTATTTGGTCCTACTTCGATTTAGGCTTGCTTGGAATTTTTATAGTGTTAGGTTATTTAAGAGCTATTATTAAATATTTAGACATAAAAAAAGGAATCCCTAAACTAATATTTTTTGGATTTCTTTTGACATATACATTTTACACAACAATATATTCTGATATTGCCATTATATTTAGCATGTTTATAATCTTTAATAAGAAAAATTCTAATGAACTTAATAATTATTCCTTTTCACGATTGGAGAAAGAGTGAGGCAGAAGGTTTTAGAACCAGGGATGTCCATTTAATCAGAGCACTATCAAAATTAGATAGTGTAGATAGAATTTTAGTAATTAATAGACCTACAACGAAGTTAGAACTTATTTATAAAAAACTAAACACCAAATTGAATGGCAAAATTATTCTCAAAACAAATAAGTTCAATTTAACACATGTAGACTCAAAAATATATGTAGCAGATTACATATCTTACGATATTATAGGTCAAATAAAACAGAAGCAATCTTGGTTTTTTAATAAATATGGTAATGCAAATTATATTAATTTTATTAAAACTTGTATAACTGAATTGAATATAGAAGATAATAATTTACTTATTCAAAATATATTTTCTTACAAGTGTGCTGAACAAATTAGCTCTAAACACAAACTAGTAGATGCTTGGGATAATTTCTTGAAATTTCCAGTATATAAAAATTTCAGACAAAAAATCGAGATTGCTTATAAGAGTTTGAGTAATTCTATTCCTTTATGGGTAACCAATTCTAATGAAAATATAATTTTTTATAAAGAAACCTTTGGAGTAAGAAACTTGACTTTGTTAAAAAATGGATTAAACATTGATTTTGCATCTAATAATAATACCCCTGAAGAATTACAATCATTAAAACGCCCAATTGTAGGTTATGGTGGTAAAATTTCATATTTAATTAATGTAGATTTAATTAATTATGCAACTAATCATAATCCAGAATTATCTTTTGTATTTGTTGGGCAAGTTTTAGACAAACAGGTATATGATAATATAATTAAAAGAGATAACGTATATTTTTTAGGAGACAAGCATTATGATGTTTATCCATCATATGTTAATAGTTTTGATATTTGTATTGTTCCTTATAATATTAATGAAGGACAGCATGGGGGTGATTCGATAAAGGCTTACGAATATCTTTCAACTAATAAAAAGGTTGTAGGAACAAAAGGTAATGGGTTACTAGATTTGGAAGAATACATTTATTTAACGGATGATAAAGAAATTTTTTCTAACGAATTAAAGACGGTAATTAATGAAAAGCCTAGAATAAATTTAAAGGATTTTTCTTGGAGCTCAAAAGCAGAAAGAATAGTTAACTTATTGAGCAAAGAGTAAAATGAATAAGTTTTTTAATAACAATCAAATAAATACAGCCTTACTCTCCTTAGTAGGATTGGGTTTGTGTTATAAGGTCAATATAGGAAATTTATTGTTGATTATCGCGGCTGTCTATACTTTGTTTTTTACAAAGAAGAGTTTTATTAGATTAAAGAGTATTGCTATTGGTTTTCCTTTGTTATTTTTTTTTATCACGATTATAAGTGCTCTTTACAGTAAAGATAAAAATGAAGGAATCGGACATCTCGATTTAATGTTGTTAATGGTTCTTGTAGTAATTCCATATTTATCTCAAAATTTAGAATTTAAAAATGTAAAAAAAGTAGTAAATTTTTTTTTTTATTCCATATCATTAGGAACTTTTATTTTACTATTGTTAAGTATTGCCAAGTATGTAAATGGGCAAGACTTTTCTGAGATAACTTTTCATGGTTTTACTAGGCTATATGATCAGCATCCTGTTTATTATTCTATGTATATAGTTTTTGCGTTGTACACTCAAATAACGAGTTATAAAATTAAATTTAACAATAAATTTATAGAATTAATTCCAATTTCAATTTTAGTCGCTGGTCTTTTGTTATGTGCGTCAAAAGCTGTAATAGTTGTATTTACAATTATGTTTTTTACACGTGTATTTTTAATTATAAAGAGTATCAGGCAAAAAGTATATATTTCAATTTCAGTTTTGGCATTTGTAATTTTAACCTATTCGATACCTTTTTTAAATGAGAGATTTAATAGTGGTTTAACCTTTTCAAGCGAAATTCTATCTTTCAAGCCCACAAATGATTTTACAAATAAAAAATTGTTTAGTTATGATGAAAAAGAAAATATTTCAGACCTAGAAATAAGATATATCTTTGCTAAAATAATGCTTTATCATTTTTTAAAAGATGATATTTTGATTTTTGGTTATGGACAAGGCGATGTTCAAAACTATACTGACTATTACAATTTCTCCTATAATTTAGGCCCTAGGTGGTATGAAGGTTATAATGTTCACAACCAATATATCTATATATTAATAACCTATGGACTTTTTGTTTTAATTTTATTCTTACTCTATATTTGCTACAGCTTTTATTATGCAATAAAACATAGGAACCATTTATATATATTCTTTTTAATAATTAGTAGCTTTGTGTTTTTCTTTGAAGTAACTTTAGTAAGAAATAAAGGCATAGTTTTCTTTTATTTTTTTAACACCTTATTTTTAATTAGTCATATATATTTTGAAAATAGCAATTCTAGGCACAAGAGGAGTCCCAAATCATCACGGAGGGTTTGAGCAGTTTGCAGAATATTTTTCGGTTTATTTAGCGAGTAGAGACCATCATGTTTATGTTTATAATTCTCACGATCATCCTTATCAAGAAGCAAAATTTAACGGAGTAAATATTATACACTGTTATGACGCAGAATCAAAAATAGGAACTGCAGGTCAATTTATTTATGACTTAAATTGTATAATTGATGCTAGAAAAAGAAATTTTGATGTTATTCTTCAATTAGGTTATACCTCTAATTCTATATGGTATTGGTTCCTACCAAAAAAGCCGGTTATAATAACCAATATGGATGGGATGGAGTGGAAGCGATCAAAATACTCCAAAAAAGTTAGGAAATTTTTAAAGTTTGCAGAAAAACTAGCAGTAAAGAGTAGTGACTACCTTATAGCAGATTCAATTGGTATTCAAGATTATTTACAAGACACTTATAACAAAACCTCAGAATATATCGCTTATGGTGCAGAAGTTTTTAAAAATCCAAATCAGGAGGTATTATCCAAATATAATGTAGAGAAAAACGAATATTGTGTTTTAATAGCGCGTTTAGAGCCAGAAAATAATATTGAAACTATTATTGAAGGCTATGTGCAATCTAACTTATTTTACCCTTTAATAATCTTTGGTGGATTAAATGAGTTTGGCAAAAATTTAAAATTAAAATACGCTAACGATTTAAGAATTCAGTTTGTAGGAGCGAATTATAATCAGAATCAATTAAATAATATGAGATATCATTCTAGATATTATTTTCATGGACATTCCGTTGGAGGTACTAATCCATCCCTTTTGGAAGCTATGTCATCAAACACTTTAATAATTGCTAATAATAATATTTTTAATAAAAGTATCTTGGGTACTGAAGCTTTATATTTCGATACGTCAAATGACATTAAAATAATATTAGACCAGGATAAAGCATTCAAGTTGAAAAAGCAATTTTCTGAAGCCAATATCAGTAAAATAAATGATTGTTTTAATTGGAGTACTATTAATAATCATTATGAAACGTTTATTCTAGGAACACTAAATAAATAATTTTTCATTTACTATCTTTTATATCCTATGTATTTTGCAATCTAATATGAGTTAAAATCACTAAATTGAAATCAAATTATTATACATTTAACTAAATTAAAAAATTCCAAAACAAAGTAATTTGAGTTTATTTAAACACGGAAGATATTCAGGATATTTAAGACCAATCTCATACTTAATTGATTTAAGCATAATCAATAGTGTGGCTGTTTTATATCTTTTAAGCTCTAATGATACGTTAAAGCCTAATGATGATCTTATTTTTAGCGCATTTATATCTGTTGGTTGGATTTTATTATCATTTTATTCAAACTTTTATGAGGTCTACAGATATACAAGACCTGTAAATATTTTGTCCCTAATTTTAAAGCAATTAGTACTTTTTATGTTATTTGCATTTGCTTTTTCTGGGTTATACCATGAGCTAAATATCTACCCCAGACCTATAGTAAAATATACGTTTCTTTGTTTTTTAATTATAACAATTTTAAAATTTACTATTTATTATTTGTTGCAGAAATACCGTGTTTCGTTTGGCGGTAACTATAGAACTACAGTTATTTTGGGTTTAAACAAAAAAACAGTTGCCTTAGAAAGGTTTTTTAAAATGAATCCCGAATACGGATATTCTCATGAAAAGACTTTTAACCCTAAAAACAAAGAATTTATTTTACAAGAATCATTTGAGTATATACTTAACGAAGGTATAGATGAAATTTATTGTTCCATTTCAGAACACACAAATGCACAAATTGCAGATATTGTAGATTTTGCAGATAACAATCTTAAAATACTAAAGTTTATTCCGGATAGTAAGGAGATTTACTCAAAAAAATTAAGATATGAATACTATGATTATATCCCAGTACTTACATTAAGAACAATTGCTCTAGAAGATTCCGTAAACACGATTATAAAGCGTGTTTTTGATATTGTCTTTTCTAGTATTGTTATTGTTTTTGTATTGTCTTGGTTAACACCAATAATAGCGTTGCTGATAAAGTCAGAATCTAGAGGTCCTGTATTTTTTAAACAATCTCGAAATGGATTTAACTATAAAGAGTTTGATTGTTATAAATTTAGGTCTATGATGCCTAACAAAGATGCTCATTTATATCAAGTTACTAGAGGTGATCAACGTATTACTAAAGTTGGTAAGGTTCTTAGAAAGACAAGTATAGATGAGCTACCACAATTTTTTAATGTGCTTTTTGGTGATATGTCTGTGGTTGGTCCAAGACCGCATATGGTGAGTCATACCAATATGTATGCAAAAAAGATTGATAAGTTTATGGTTAGACACTTCGTTAAACCTGGTATAACAGGCTTAGCTCAAACAAGTGGTTTTAGAGGAGAGGTTGAAACGGATAAAGATATAATTGGTCGTGTTAAGTATGATATATTTTATATAGAAAACTGGTCTTTAATTTTAGACTTAAAAATTATTATACAAACATTTATGAACGCAATCCAAGGTGAAGATAAAGCGTATTAAAGTAACTCTTTAAGAGCGTCTAACTGAATATTAAAATTAAAATGCTTAGATGCATTCTTTTTAATTGCTTGTCTGAATTTCACATCAATTATGTCTTTATTAATAGATTTTAGAACAGAGTTTAGATTATTATAATCTCCACTCTTAGCAATCCAACCTAAATCATAATTACTTATTATTGTTTCTCCTTCGCCTCCACCAAAATAGAGCATTGGTAGTCCTAGTTTTGCATATTCAAATATTTTTGAAGGCACAGAACCATAAATTCTATTTAGAAGAGGAATTATTGCAACGTCATACACTACAATTTCTTTGTGAAGTGATTTTCTATCCAGTCTGCCATAATAATATATAGGTAAGTCAGAATTAGACGCAATATATTCTTTAATCGATTCTTCTTCCGTACCAGAACCGTAGATATGAAATTCAATATTAGAATAATCTAACTCATTACAAAGCTTAAAAACACCCTGTGCAACACCCAAAAGACCTGCATAAACAATTCTTAATTTCTGACTAGACTTACTTTGTTCTGTTATCTCAGGTGAATCAATATTAGGATAATTTCTATACAAAAATAATTTTGGTTCAGTTGTAATCTTTTTAATATGCGTTAATATTTCATTGCTTTGACCCATTACAAGTGTTGCATTTTTGTAATTAAAATGCTCAAGTTTTTTTAAAACCGAGTAGCCAATACTTTTTTTTAAAGCGCCAAGCTCAAAACCTGCACTTGGCCACAAATCACTCACATTTAAAATGAGCTTTCGCTTTTTTGACCTTAGAAAGAGCATACAAGTAAATGAAACCAATAGAGGAGGTGACTGAATAATCACTTTATTCGGAATATTATTCCAGAGAAAAAACCAAATCAGACTTAAGCTATAAGACAACATGGCAAACAATCGTACTATTTTGTTTTTAGATACGCTTGGGTATATCCAAATTCTATTTACTTCTATACCAGCTTCAATAGAGGTGTTTTTAATTTCACCTTTGTATTCTGCAAAAATTTTTCCGGTAGGGTAATTTGATAATGGTGTTACTACTTTAACCTTATAATCGTTTTTTAAACCTTCAGCTAAATGACAAATACGGTTAGAAGCCGCTCCAATTTCTGGTGGATAATAGCTCGTTATTATCATTAAATCTTGCATAAATCTATATTAAGTTAAATGTGAGATAAACTGTTTTAATTTTCCCGATTTTGATCGGTTTAGTTTTTCAACACGATTAAATTTCAGTGAAATACCATGTTCTAAATAGCGTTCTATTTCAGAAGTAATAGTAATTATTTCAGCCTTAGATAATGCTTGTTTACTCACATATGTAATTTTAAAAGTACTTATATCGAGTTGTTCTACACTAAACTCAGAAACATTACCATCATTTTTTATAACGCTTTTTGTGATATAATAAAATGTAAGACCAGCTGCTTTTTTACCACTTGGTAATATTATAATATCATTTGTTCGTCCTACGAGTTTTTCTAAAATGGGCTTTTTTATAGTGCTGCCCTTTGATAAAACCCCAATATCACCAATATCATACCTAATAAAGGGATGCGCTTTATTGTACAAAGAGGTAATAACTATTCTTCCTTCTTCACCCAAAGGCAACACCTTATCATTTTCGTCTAAAATTTCAACATATAAGGTTTCACTATTAATTTGCCAACTATTTTCTTTATTCTGAAAAGCAATAAGATCTAACTCAGAAGCGCCATATTCGTTAATTACAGGAATTCCAAACTGTTCTTCCATTAAAGACTTATCATCCTTAAAAAGCATTTCAGAAGTGGTTATACACACTTTTAAACTTGGGCATATAGTTTTAAGAATTATGTCATTTTGTTTTAAGTACTTTGCAAACTGTACCACAGCACTTGCATAGCCATTTATATAATCGAATTTTGAGGTTTTAAAACGGTTTAAAGCAGATTTAAAAGCACGATCACTTAAGTCAAAAACCGAAAACCGAACGCGATTACTAAACCAATCTTTTAAACACTCTTTATAATAGTCTTTTTTGTCTAAAGGAATACCGTAAAACCTAGCTTGTTTGGAGGTGTTAAAATCAATACCATACCAAGAAAACCGATTCATAATTTCAGCCCAAGTTAATGCATGGCACCATTTGTCTTTCGCAAATATAAAAGGGTCACCAGAGCTTCCTGATGTTTTATTTATATAAACATTACCATTTGTAAAACCATCACTAAGCCTTTGCTCTAAAGGAATTTGTAAGTAATGTTTAGTCATCACAGGAACAGATTCCCAATTATTCAAATCAATGATTTCACCAAAAGATTTGTAGAATGAATTATATTCTAAATGATAATTTAAAATCTCTTTTTTTTGATCTCTAACATAAGTTTCAAATTCTGAATCATTTTTAGCCTGAATTTTAGACAAAGCAGCAAGCGCTTTATCAATACTAAAGCCATTTATTTTCAATGAAAAATCAAATAATTTCAAGATATTTTGAGCCGTTAAGGTTTCTGTAAAATAATTGCTTTTTATACTTAAAACCAATTATTTTTGACCAAACAAATTTGAAACATGAATATTTTAGTACTTGGCTCTGGCGGAAGAGAACACACATTTGCATGGAAAATGGCTCAAAGTAGCCGTTGTGGCAATCTTTTTGTTGCACCAGGAAATTCAGGAACTCAAGCTATTGCAACAAATTTAAATATTAGTGTAACTGATTTTGATGCTATAAAAAAGGCTGTCATTCAAAATAATATTGAATTAGTTGTTGTTGGGCCAGAAGACCCTTTAGTACAAGGCATACACGATTTCTTTTTAGAAGACGAAGCGTTAAAAAACATTTCTGTAATCGGACCACAAAAAGCTGCTGCAGAACTAGAAGGAAGCAAAGAGTTTGCAAAAGAATTTATGATGCGTCATAACATACCTACTGCAGCTTATGCGAGTTTCACCAAAGACAATGTAGAAGAAGGTTATACATTCTTAGAAACGCTGAATGCACCTTATGTATTAAAAGCAGATGGTTTAGCAGCAGGAAAAGGGGTGTTAATTCTTAATGATTTAAGTGAAGCCAAAGCTGAACTTAAAAGTATGTTAGTTGATGCTAAATTTGGAGACGCTAGCGCAAAAGTTGTGATTGAAGAATTTTTAGATGGTATTGAGCTAAGTTGTTTTGTACTAACCGACGGTAAAGATTATAAAATATTACCAACAGCAAAAGATTATAAACGCATTGGCGAAGGAGATACTGGCTTAAATACTGGAGGCATGGGAGCCATTTCACCAGTACCATTTGCGACCAAAGCGTTTTTAGATAAGATTGAAAACGAAGTTGTTAAGCCAACAGTTGAGGGTCTAAAGAAGGATAATTTACCGTATGTTGGTTTTATTTTTATTGGCTTAATTAAAGTTGGTGATGAGCCAAAGGTGATTGAGTATAATGTAAGAATGGGTGATCCAGAAACAGAAGTGGTTTTACCTAGACTTAAAACAGATTTGGTTGAAATTTTTCAGGCAATGGCAAATCAGACCTTATCTAAAATTTCTATAGCCATCGATGAACGTGCGGCAACAACAATAATGCTAGTATCTGGAGGTTATCCTGAAGCTTATGAAAAAGGGAAAGTCATCAAAGGTTTAGATTCAGTCAAGGATTCTATTGTATTTCATGCAGGAGCAAAATATCAAGAAGGGCAAGTTGTAACTTTTGGTGGTCGTGTAATGGCTATTACATCTTTCGGAAAAACGTATAAAGAAGCCATAAAAAAATCTTATCAAAGTATAGAAAATCTATCTTTTGATAAGATGTATTATAGAAAGGATATTGGTTTTGACCTATAAATAAGAGTGTGCAGAAACACTTTTATCCTCCTCGTCATTATCATTATATTTTTTTAGCTGAAGCATCCAATATGTAAATGCGACAAAGCCAATTGTTATAAAAATCCATGACATAATATTAGCCGAAAACCAACTCTCTAGTTCTAACGCTCTAAGCGCATCAAAAGGAGCAAATAAACCATTAACAAATAAATCTTGTATTCCGTAAAAGAAATCATTCATAACTTTATAAATTTACACAACAAAAATACAAAAAGACTTAATGATTACAAGCATTTTTAGTAAATCTAAACCCATAAACATTATAATCGTATTGGTTTTTGTTGGTTTACTGTTTGTAATATCTAATTATACAACCGTATTTATCAATTTTAATTCAAGTTTAAGTGGTTTAGCTAAATTAGTAATTGCCTTATTTTCAGTATTTCTTTCAGATTTTATTATCTCCAAAAACAGTCTAACTAAGAAAAATAGTTATGCTATTATGACCTTTGGACTTTTGTTTGCTTTATTTCCAGAGGCCTTAAAATATTCAGATTTATTACTGTCTAACCTGTTTATTCTATTTGCATTAAGACGAATTATAAGCTTACACACAAGAGTTAATGTAAAGAAAAAACTATTTGATGCTGCCTTCTGGATTGCTATGGCTACTTTGTTTTATTTTTTGGCGATACTATTTTTCGCCATTCTTATAGTAGCATTAATATACCACTCTCAAAATGACGTTAAAAACACCATAGTACCTTTGACAGGTGTTATTACAGTAGCTGTACTAATGTTATCTTATAATATTATTTTTTATGATGTCTTTTTCAAAGACTCTAATTTTAATCTTAGCGTAAGTATAGATTATACAGCATATAACAGTACCGAAAGTATAATTAAACTAACCACTATTTTCGTTGCCTTTATATGGATAGTTGTTTACTTTTTTAAAAATTTAGGTGATAAAAATAAAAAGATAAGACCTTCTTATTTTTTAATTGCTTGGTCTGCAATCATAGCTATTTTAATTGCTATTATTTCGCCAGTAAAGAACGGAAGTGAATTCTTATTTTTATTTGCTCCTTTTTCAATAATAATGGCAAATTATATTGAAGTTATAACAGAACGCTGGTTTAAAGAACTCTTTGTATCTATTTTTATCATTATCCCTTTGGTGAGTTTAGTGTTGTAGTTTACTTCCAAAAGCCAAATCGCCAGCATCACCTAATCCAGGAATAATATAGCCCTTATCGTTTAAAGTTTTATCTACTGCGGCTATCCAAAGATGCGTGTTAGAATGAAAAGAATTAGCAATAAAATCGACACCGTCTTGTGCACCAATAACGCTAACTAAATGAACTTCCTTTGGAGTTCCAAAGGGTTTTAAAGCTTCAAATGTAGCAACCATAGATTGACCAGTTGCCAGCATAGGGTCTGCTAAAATTAACGTTTTACCCTCTAAACTCGGACATGCTAAATATTCAACAACTATTTCAAAGCTTTCAGGATTATGCTTGTGGTGTCTGTAGGCTGAAATAAAAGCATTTTCTGCGGTATCAAAATAGTTAAGCAATCCATTATGAAGCGGAACACCAGCTCTAAGAATAGAGCATAGTACAATATCATTTTTAGGTAAAAAGGACTTAGAAACTCCTAAGGGAGTTTCGGTGTTTTGAGCTTCAAATTGCAGAGATTTACTCAATTCATACCCTAAAACCTCACCGATACGTTCAATATTTCGTCTAAAACGCATACTGTCTTTTTGAATGGTTTTATCTCGTATTTCTGCTACAAAGGCGTTTAATATTGAAGGACTTTCAGATAGGTTATGAATTTTCATTGAATGCTATTTTGTTGAACAGCTAAGTTAATAATTCAAACTATATTTGCATATTATAAAATGATTTCAATATGTTTTCAGAAAAAACAAATGCCATATTTCAAGATGTTATTAAGACTTATAAAGTATTAAACACAGTAGATCAGTCTTTTACAAATAAGTTTGATAAAAATGACGATCTAATCGCCCATTTATTATACAGAAAATCTTGGATAGATACAGTGCAATGGGCTTATGAAGATATAATTAGAGATCCAAATATAGACCCAGTTGCAGCTTTAAAGTTAAAGCGAAAGATTGATGCGTCTAATCAAGACAGAACAGATACTGTTGAGTTTATTGACAGCTACTTTTTAGAGAAGTATAATGCCGTAGAGGCTAAGCCTAATGCTAAGATTAACTCTGAAAGTCCGGCTTGGGTGATAGATAGAATGTCAATATTAGCATTAAAAATCTACCACATGCATATAGAAACCGTAAGAGAAGACGCTAGTGATGCTCATAAAGCTGCTTGCCAAACTAAACTCAATGTTCTATTAGAGCAACGTACGGATTTAAGTACTGCTATTAACGATCTTTTAGAAGACATTTCTAAAGGAGATAAATACATGAAGGTGTATAAGCAGATGAAAATGTATAATGATGATGAGCTTAACCCTGTATTGAGAGGCCAAAAATAGTTATGAACTTGTTAGGTTTTATAAAAACCTGATAAGTTTGGTGTAAAATGCAAAAACTAAAACACATACTCGTTATTAGGTTTTCTGCAATGGGAGATGTTGCAATGACAGTGCCTGTTTTAAAGGCATTTACTGAACAATATCCTGAAGTAAAAATAACAGTTCTTACAAGAGCTTTTTTTAAACCCTTCTTTCAAGATTTAAAAAATGTTAATGTGTATGTTACAGATTTAAAAGGCAAGCATAAAGGTGTTTTAGGACTCTATAAATTATCTAAAGAACTTAAATCTTTAAATTTTGATGCCGTTGCAGACTTACACAATGTACTTCGTACTAAAATCCTAAAATTATTTTTCACTGGGAAAAACGTGATTCAACTCGATAAAGGACGAGCAGAAAAGAAGGCTTTAACTTCAGGAAAATTATTCAAGCAAGTAAAAACAACACATCAACGCTATGCAGATGTTTTTGAAGCTCTAGGTTATTCATTAAATTTATTAAACCCAACATTTCCAAAACAAAAAGAGCTATCAACTCATTTAAAAGCTTTCTTAACTAATACTGAATTGAAAACTATTGGTATTGCACCTTTTGCAGCATATAAAAGTAAGATGTATCCTTTAGGACAAATGGAAGCCGTTATTGCTGAGCTTTCAAAAAATTATAATATCGTTTTATTTGGTGGAGGAATTAACGAAATAGACGTTTTAAATCAGTTTGAAATAAAATATAATAACGTTAAATCCGCAGCTGGTAAATTAAACTTGGAAGATGAATTGGTACTTATTTCAAATTTAGACGTCATGCTATCTATGGATTCTGGTAATGCACATTTAGCAGCCATGCTTGGTAAAAAAGTGATTACCATTTGGGGAGTGACACATCCTTTTGCTGGTTTTATACCATTTAATCAACCAAATAGTTATGCTTTGTTAGCTGACAGAGATAAATTTCCGTTAATTCCGACTTCGGTTTATGGTAATAAATTTCCTGAAGGTTATGAGAATGCAGCAGGTTCCATTTTGCCTAAAACTATAATTGAAAAAGTAAATAGTCTTTACTTTAATAGCGAAGTGGTCTAGTACTTTGGTTCTAATTAAACATCATCATAATCTACAACGATAGAATCAGAAGTAGGATGCGCTTGGCATGTTAAAATTAGGCCTTCAGCAACTTCACCATCTGTAAGTATGTTATTCTGTCGCATTGTTGCTTCACCTTCGGTAACCTTAGCAATACAACTACTACAAATTCCGCCTTGGCAAGAATAAGGTGCATCAATATCTTGTTTTAGAGTAGCTTCTAGTATGGTTTTTTCTTGTGACATTGTAAACTCAAACTCTTCGTCATCAACTAAGACTTTAATTTTTGAACTTCCCGAAGGTAAATCTGTGCTTGAATCTGATGTTACTTCAACAGTAGCTGTAAACAATTCAAATGAAATTGCTTTTTCTTTCACACCATTTTCAACTAATACATCTTTTACCGTATGTATCATTTGTTCTGGTCCGCAGAGGTAGAATTTTTCAATTGAAACCCCTTTGTATTTATTTTTCACAATTAAGTTAACTGTGCTTTTTTCTATGCGACCAAATAAAGCGTCTTCTTCTTGACTTTGACTGTAAATAAAATGAGGATGAAACCGATTTCCGTAAGTCTTCTTCAGCTCCAACAAATCACTAACAAACATAGAATCTGCTAATGTTCTGTTGCCATAAACCAGAATAAAATTACTAAAAGGCTCGTCTTCTAAAAGTGTTTTGGCAATACTTAGAATTGGTGTAATACCACTACCTGCTGCAAAAGCTGCTATAGTTCTTGTTTTACCATCGTTAGCTTCAAATACAAAACGACCGTTTGGTTCTGCAACTTCAATAGCATCTCCTGCTTTTAGTTTTTCGTTGGCATAAACAGAAAATGTTCCATTTTCTACAGCTTTTACGGCTACAGTAAGATGTCCACTGTTTTGCGAAGAACAGATTGAATAATCTCTACGCACGTCTTCACCGTTAATAGCAGTTTTTAAAGTAATGTATTGACCTGCTTTAAAACTAAATGTATCTTTTAAGTGTTCAGGAATATCAAAAGTTATGGCTACCGATTTATCAGTTACGTTTTCTATTGACTTTATATTTAGAGAATGAAATTGTGACATTGCAATATTTTTTTGCAAAAATAAGGAATATCAAGATAGACCTGCAAGGTTTTGCGAATCTTGTAGGTCTAAATTTTAAAAATTTTAATTAATTCTAGTGTTAAAACATACATAAGATGATTATGCATAAGTTAATTATGTATAAATTTGTAGTGATATGAGTAATTCAAAATTATATAAAGGGAGTTTAAATACTATTATTTTACAGCTGCTTAATCAGCACGATAAAATGTATGGCTACGAAATCACCCAAAAAGTAAAAGCATTAACTAAAGGCGAACTTAATATTACGGAGGGAGCTTTATACCCAGCGTTACATAAGTTAGAAGCTGAAGGTTTGCTAGATGTTGAGGTAGCCAAAGTAGATAATCGTTTACGTAAATATTATAAACTTACAGAAACCGGAACAAAAGAAACGGTAAATAAGCTTGAAGAATTAGCTGAGTATATTAGAACGATGCAAGCTTTAGTTAATCCTAAATTGGCTTAGGTTAAAACGAAGCGTACAAATTTTTATTCATTGCGATTTTAAAAACGTTGTAGGTATTAAAACAAGAAATGAAACTTAGTAAAGAAGAAATACAATTTATAGATAACTATCTCATAAAAAATGAGGTGAAGTATTGGGATGTGCGTTTAGAGCTTTTAGACCATATTGTTTCTGCTGTAGAGGATAAAATTGTAAATAATGGAATTTCTTTTAATGAAGCTTTGCTCGAAGTTCATAGAGGTTTTGGAAATCAGTTTATAGAATTTGGAGTTGCTAAAAGCGACGTTTTTGAAAAAGGTTTATACCAGAGTAATATTGGGTTTAAGAAGTTTATAAGACAAAAGCAAAAAGAGGTTGGAAGAAAGTATCGAAAAATCACATGGAAACATCTTAAAATAAAGTTTACGAATATTCAGTTTTTGATAGAGTATATCGCTTTTGTTTTGCTTTTTATTTCTATCTATAAGTTTTCACCAAAATCATCTTTTCTGATTGGCCTATTGGTATTAATTCTGCCTAATATTTATTCTGTATATTATTTTTTTAAAGATAAATCCGCCAGAAAGTCCTTGAGTTTTTCAATGGCAACTGGCTCTGCAATGTTTTTATGGTCAATGTACAATCTTTCATTTTATATTTTAAAGGAGAGTTATGAAAGTGTGGCAAATATACCCTACATCATATTCGTTCTTGTTACATGTTTATTTTATCCCTTAGTAAGTGTTAATATTGAAGTTTATCGAAAGGTTTATAAAGAAAATAAGAAAATCTATAACCTTAAGTTTTATAAATGAAACTGACAGAACCCCAAATACAACAGCTTTACACTTTTACTCAAAAACATTATGTAGATTGGTACGATGTACAAACAGAACTTGTAGATCATTTAGCCAACGGCATAGAAACCCAGTTAGAAGAAAACCCAAACTTAACTTTTGAGTCTGCTCTACATTTTGAATTTAAAAAATTTGGAGTTATAGGTTTTTCTGATGTCATCGAAGAAAAAATTAAAGCACTCAACAAGCATTATCAACTCTTAGTATGGCATTATTTTAAAGACTTTTTTAAACTGCCTAAAATTATACTAACACTTTTCTTTGTTTGGGGATATTTTCAAATATTAATTGCTGTACCTAATAGATTGTGGGTTGTAGGTGTTTCGTCCTTTTTGTTATTTGTAATTCCTATTTATAAAATTTACAAACAATCTCAGAGAATAAAACGTATTAAAAAACAAACTAATAAAAAATGGTTGTTTGATAATACATCCTTACAACTAGGCGGAATGATTCAGAGTTTGAATATTGTTATACAAATAGGGTTTTTTAATAGAGACGCTATTTGGAGTAATGCTTTTAGTCTAAGTTTTTCTGTAGCAATTGTTTTATTTTCTTTGGCACTCTATATCGCAATTTACATTGTCTCACCAAAATTAAGAAAAGACATGGCAAAACAACAACCAGACTATAAATTTGCATAACTTGTGTAACAAATCTTATTAAAATGGTACTAATCCAACATACAAACCAACCAAAAGACTATGATAAAGTATTTTATTAATTTAGAGAGGAAACAATATTTCCGCTCGTCCTATTGGCAAAAAAGCATTGTGATTAATATTTTAATGGTGTTTTTTGCGTTGTATTTTGTTGGTATATTTCTTTTTCTTGGAGCTTTTCTTTTTAAAATAGTTGGTAAACTGGTTCCGGACCTAGATCCTTTTGAAGTCGTAAACAACTATCTTTTTTATTGGATTATTGGTGATCTACTAATGCGTTTTTTTCTACAGAAATTACCAGTAATGAGCGTTAAGCCTTTACTAACTCTTCCAATTAAACGCTCTACAGTCGTAAATTACGTGTTGGGTAAATCTGCTTTATCATTCTTTAACTTTTTACCATTATTTGCCATAATACCGTTTAGCATTTCTCTACTACTTAATGGCTATGAGACTTCCATGGTATTAACCTGGATGTGTACAATGATATTAATTGTGCTCATTATAAATTTTACAAACTTTATTATTGAAGCATTTTCAGCAAAAACAGAATTGTCATTTCTTCCTGTTATTGTTATTGTTGGCGCATTATTTGGCTTAGATTATTTCGATATTTTACCTATGAAATCACTTATAGGAGACAGTCTTATAAGTCTAGCTAATAACCCTATTTTAATTATAATACCAATAGCTGTTTTAGGATTGTGTTATGCTTACAACTTTAAAATATTAAGAGAAAAATTGTTCTTAGACAGTTCCCTTAAATCTAAAGTAACTGAAGTAAACGCTTCCGATTTATCTTGGACTAAACGTTTCGGGGATATTGCACCATTTATGCAGCTAGATTTAAAATTAATTTGGCGAAATAAACGCACTAAATCTATGGCTATGTTTATGGTTGTTGGTTTGCTTTACGGATTGTTTTTCTATCCACAATCAATGTATCAAGACAAGGTGTTTTTGTATGCTTTTATTGGAATCTTTTCTACAGGTATTTTTCTTATCAATTTCGGACAATTTATACCAGCATGGGATAGTGGTTATTACAAAATGTTAATGAGTCAAAACATTAAGTATGAGCAATATCTTCGATCTAAATTTATACTTATGATTATGAGTGTGGTTATTCTTTTCGTATTAGGAATTCCTTATGTGTATTTCGGTTGGAAGATATTAATAGTGCATTTCGCAGCTGCTATTTATAATATTGGAGTGAATACGCATGTTATTCTTTATGGTGGTTCATTTAACAGAAAAAAAATAGATTTAGACAAAAAAGCGGCATTTAATTACCAAGGCACTGGTGCTGTGCAATGGATTATCGGTATTCCGCTTATGCTTTTACCAATGGCTCTATTTGCCCTTGTAAATTGGTTAGTTGGTTTTGAAGCTTCAGTAGCGTTATTACTCATTCTTGGAATAACAGGCATTGTACTTCACAAAAAACTAATGAAAATAATAACTAAACGTTACCTAGATTCAAAATATAAAATGATTGACGCATTTAGTCAAGACAACTAATAATACACACAATATATCATGATATATACAAAAGACCTTTCAAAATCATATAACGGAACAACAGTTCTAAACGTAGAAGAGTTAAGCATTCCTCAAGGCCAAAGTTTTGGTTTAATTGGAAATAATGGAGCAGGTAAGACGACTTATTTCAGTTTATTACTCGATTTAATTAGACCGTCAACAGGAAGCATCACTAATAATAATGTGGTAGTAGATACCAGTGAAGATTGGAAACCATTCACATCATCTTTTATTGATGAAAGTTTCTTAATTGGTTATTTAACTCCAGAAGAATATTTTTATTTCATTGGTGATTTACGAGGTCAAAATAAAGCAGATGTAGATACATTAACGTCTAAGTTTGAAGATTTTTTCAATGGTGAAATCATAGGTAAGAAAAAATACCTTAGAGATTTAAGTAAAGGAAACCAGAAAAAAGCGGGAATTGTTGCTGCATTAATTGGTAATCCTGAAGTGATTGTTTTAGATGAACCATTTGCTAATTTAGATCCAACAACACAAATAAGACTAAAGCAAATTTTAAAAGATTTAGCTAAAAAACAAGGAGTGACTGTACTTATTTCTAGTCACGATTTAATGCATGTTACAGATGTGTGTGAGCGCATCGTTGTTTTAGAAAAAGGAAACGTAATTAAAGATTTAGAAACCAATCCTACAACGTTAAAAGAATTAGAAGCCCATTTTGCTAGTGGAGCAATGGCTTCTCAAGAAGAGGAATAAAGTTTACTTTATAATATTATATTTTTAGCTTGTGATTATAAATTTAATCACGAGCTTTTTTATGGTTCAATATCTTTGCACCTCTGCGACTTTGCAAGAATTACAAGTCAAATAAACCCAATAATTCAAAAAGATGTTTATTTTTACCACGTAACACACTAAAAATCTAACATTTTAGTTATCTATTAATCAAATAGAATCAACGTTGAAGACCTATTATAAAATCATATTACTTCTTTTCTCTATAGTTTTTATAACTCAAAGCTGTTCTCGTAAAAAGGATAAATTTATTAACAAAAATTTCCATGCTTTAGGGACTAAATACAATGTTCTATTTAATGGCGAGATTGCTTTAGAAAGAGGTAAAGACGGTATAAACAACGAGTTTACAGAGAATTTTTGGGAATTGTTACCCGTCGAACGTATGGTAGTAAATGACGAAATTTTCCTTCCAGATCAAAATAAGAATGAAGATTTTGATCGCGCAGAAGAAAAAGCCATAAAAGCGATTCAAAAACACGGAATGAACATTGAGGGTAAAGAAAAAAATTACCAAATTGATGAAGCTTATTTATTATTAGGAAAAGCGCGTTATTTTGATAAACGTTTTGTGCCAGCTTTAGCTGCGTTTAATAATATAATGAATAAGTACCCAACTAGTGATAAGATCAACCAGGTTAAAATTTGGAGAGAAAAATCTAGTATGCGCTTAGATAATAACCAAGGTGCAATAAAAAAATTGAAACGCCTTCTTGAAGAGGAGGAATTAAAAGATCAAGATTTAGCTGATGCTACAGCGACTTTAGCGCAAGCCTATATCAACATTAAATCTAAAGACAGTTCGCTAAAACAATTAGCTATTGCTGCCGAGAATACTAAAGTTAAAAGAGAAAAAGCAAGGTATCACTTTATAAGAGGCCAGCTTTATAATGAGTTTGGTAAAAAGGATAGTGCAAATTTAGCCTTTGATGAAATTATAGATTTGCATCGCCAAGTACCACGATCATTTTATATTAATGCACATATTGCAAAGTCTAATAATTTTGATGCAGATACTGGTAATTTGGAAGAGTTTCAAGAACTTCTTACTGAATTAGAAGAGAATAGGGAGAATAGACCATTTTTAGACAAAATCTATTACCGTATTGCAGAGTTTCATAAAGCAAATACTTCAGACAGCCTTTCAGAGGTTTACTATAACAAATCTCTTACTAAAAGTAAATCAGACAAATACTTAACGGCACTTAATTACGAAACTTTAGGTGACATGTATTTTGATCGTAATAGCTACAAAACAGCAGGTGCATATTACGACAGTACTTTAACGGCAATGGTAGAGAATACTAAACCTTATAGAATTATTAAAAAGAAGCGCGAAAACTTAGACGATGTTATCTATTACGAAGGTATAGCTCAAGTTAATGACAGTATTTTAAATATGATTAGTTTACCAAAAGAAGAGCAACTTGCCCTTTTTACAGAACTTACAGAGCGGTTAAAGGTGCAAGCCTTAGAAGCTCAAAATAACAAAGAAGAAGAGACAAATAAAAAGCAAGCATCAGCAGCCCTTTCTTCAGGAAACCAAAGCAGGGCAATGACTAATGAAAAACTAAGACCTGGTAGTAGTAGAAATAGTAATAAAACGAGTAATTTTTATTTCTATAATCCCTCTACAGTGGCTTACGGAAAGAATGAATTTATAAAACTTTGGGGAGACAGAGCGCTTCTAGACAATTGGAGATTATCTAGTAAAAGAGCTTATAAAGAAAATACAACAAAAGAAGATGTTGTGGTGAATGTGATAGAAGGAAAAAAGTTTAATCCAGAAACGTATTTAGCATCACTTCCTACGAAACAAACCGAAATAGATAGCATTAAAAAGGAAAGAGACTTCGCATATTACCAACTTGGGATTATTTATAAAGAAAAATTCAAAGAATATCAGTTAGCTAAATCTAAGCTCGAAACTCTTTTAAAGAATAATCCTGAAGACCGTTTAATACTGCCTTCAAAATATAACTTATATAGGATTTATATAGAGTTAGGACTTAACAGAAAGGCAGAAGCCACTAAAACAGATATTATAAAAAGTTATCCAGATTCTAGGTATGCTGAAATTTTATTAAATCCGCAGTCAGAATTGGCAAAAGACGAAAATAGTCCAGAGGTTATTTATACGAGCTTGTATAGAAAATTTAATAATCAAGAGTATGCTGAGGTTATTGCGACTGCTGAAGCTCAGATAAAGAAATTTGAAGGTGACCCCATTGTTCCAAAATTTGAAATATTAAAAGCTTCTGCAAAAGGAAGATTATATGGTTTTGAAGCTTATAAAGAAGGAGTCAATTACGTAGCATTAACTTATGGTAATAGTGAAGAGGGTAAAAAAGCGCAAGAAATTATTCAAAATGCGATTCCTGCTTTGGCTAAAAAAGATTTTGTTGCTGATGATACACCAAAATATTTTAATGTTATTTATCAGTTTGAAAACAATACAAATGAAGATATTGAAGCATTCATTAAGATACTAAATGAAGAGTTAGAGAAAATTAAGTATTTCGATTTAACAACCTCTAAAGATGTTTATGAGGAAAACACAACATTTGTAGTTGTGCATGGTTTAAAGAGTATTCAAGGAGCTTCTGGTTTTGCAGAATTACTTAAGACAGATGAAAAGGATAAAAAAGGTAAACTTGTTAAACCGAAAATAACTAAACCGTATTTTGCTATTTCCTCACCAAATTATGCTATTATTCAAAGACACAAAAACTTAAATGCATATTTAGAATTGAAGTAATTTAAAACCAATTATCATGTTTTCCTCAGACAATAAAAAACCTAAACAACAAGAAACTATGGAAACAAGTACGCAACAGAACATTATAGCACAAGGCACAAAAATTGTTGGCGATATAGCAAGCCAAGGTCCATTTAGAATTGATGGAACCGTTGAGGGTAACGTGAAAACTACAGGAAAAGTCGTAGTTGGTAAATCTGGTTTTATAAAAGGAACTTTACAGGGAGAAAATGCTGATTTTGAAGGTAAATTTTCTGGTAAACTTATTTTATCAGGTACCTTATCTTTAAAAGGTACAGCACATATCGAAGGCGAAGTACATGTAAGTAAATTAGCTGTAGAGCCAGGAGCAACATTTAACGCTACTTGTAGCATGAAAGGAGTTAAAGCATTGCCTAATGAGCCAATCAAACCACAAACCACACAACAAACAATCCAAAGGCCAGAAAAACAAGCTTAATTCTTACACACACTTTTCTGGTATTGCAATACAAATGTTTGCAATTATTGGTATTGGCACTTTTGTTGGTGTAAAACTCGATGAAAAATACCCTAATAAACACAACTTATTCACCTTAACGTTGTCTTTAGGATCTGTAATTATGTCAATAGTTTATGTAATTAGGCGTATTATTGCAGGCTCAAAAGAGAATAAGTAAGTCATTATGGAAGATTTTAAAAAGAGACAATTAACTTTTCTACTGCAATTAATAGGTGTTAGTGCATTATTATTCGCAGTACATAGTTACTTGTTGTATCATTTTACTAAAGAGATTACTTTCTTTTTCCCATTATGGCAGATTTACACATTTCATTTAATTATTTCTTTGGCATTATATACTATAATTAATTACAGATTTTCTTCAGGTAAAAAGGACATCTTCAATTTGTTTATGATTATGACCTTTTTTAAAATGGTTCTGACTATACTTTTTTTACTTCCATTAATACTTTCTGACTTTGAAAACAAACAACCTGATGTTTTCAATTTTTTTATTCCCTATTTCTCTTATTTATTTTTTGAGGTTTTCACTTTAACCAGATTTCTTCAAAAGCCGTAATCATTTATTTGTTGAAGTGTCGTTAAACGCTCAGTTCTTTAGGATAAAATTGTACTAAAAATTATCAAAAAAAAAGTGTTTGACATTTCATTTAATGTCCGTACATTTGCGTCGAATTTAAAGCAAGGTATTTTAAGCCCGTTAAAATGAAAATAAACATCTTTAAAAACGTCATATTATCTGCGTTATTTTTAACCGTATTTAATATTGGTTTTGCCTCTGAAACTAAAGAAGCAGGAGACGACGAAAAATTTGATCCTAAAGAGATGATTATGCATCACGTTAAGGATGCCCACGAGTTTCATATTATTGACTGGAATGGAAAACCAATTTCTCTTTCTTTACCAATTATACTTTGGACAGATAATGGCTTAATTACATTCATGTCTTCTGAATTTCATCATGATGACGCAGGGCAAGAAGTTGTAGAGAAAAATGGCGATAAATTCGTCAAATTCCACGAAAAGATATACCAATTAAATGATGGTGCGAGTACTGCTACTTTTGATGATGAGTATCATGTAACTAATGCCTCTAAACCACTAGATTTCTCAATAACGAGAAACGTATTTATGATGTGGGTTTCAGTAGCTGTATTACTTTTAATCTTTATAGGTTCAGCAAGAAGTTATAAGAAATCTAAGAATGGTGTTCCTACAGGAATAGCTGCTTTTACAGAACCATTGGTGGTTTTTGTTAGAGATGAAATTGCAAGACCAATGATTGGTGAGCACAAGTATAAAAGATATATGCCATATTTATTAACGGTATTTTTCTTTATATGGATTAACAACATATTTGGATTAATTCCAATTATAAATGGAGCTAATTTAAGTGGTAATATTGCATTTACATTTGTGCTAGCTCTGTTTACTTTTATTATTACAACAGTAAGTGGTAATAAAAATTACTGGAAACATATCTTTTGGATGCCAGGCGTGCCTGTACCAATCAAAATATTTTTAATACCAATTGAATTAATTGGGGTTTTTACAAAACCAATTTCGTTAATGATTCGTTTGTTCGCTAACATCACAGCTGGGCACATTATTATCTTAGCGTTAATGTCTTTAATTTTTATATTTAAAACATGGACGGTTGCGCCAATATCTGTAGCTTTCTCATTATTTATTACAGTTATCGAAATTGTTGTAACAGCAATACAAGCTTATATATTTACAATATTGTCAGCTCTTTATTTTGGGATGGCAACAGAAGAAGAACATTAATTATTTAAATTTTATATTATGACTATTACTGGAATTGCAGCTATTGGAGCTGGTTTAGCAGCTATTGGAGCTGGTATTGGTATTGGTAAAATTGGTGGATCAGCTATGGAAGCAATGGCGCGTCAACCAGAAATGCACGGAAAGATTCAATCTTCTGCATTAATTTTAGCAGCCTTCGTAGAAGCGGTAGCACTATTTGGTGTTGTTGTAGCTTTATTACAAGGGTAAGCCAAAACAAGTAAATTATATACAGAAGTAACGGTTGGTTGCTTCTGTATATAAAATTTAAATTTAATTAAAAAACACAAATAGAAATGGATTTAGTAACACCTGGATTTGGACTAGTATTTTGGTCAATAATCACATTTTTATGTTTATTATTTATACTAAGAAAATTCGCTTGGAAACCTATTTTAGGAGCTGTAAGCGATAGAGAAGAAGGTATTAAAGATGCTTTAGCCTCTGCTGAAAAGGCTAAACTAGAAATGCAAAACCTTCATGCAGATAACGAACGTATCTTACAAGAGGCACGTGCTGAGCGCGAAGCGATGTTAAAAGACGCACGTGATATGAAGAATAAAATTGTTACAGACGCTAAAGACGAAGCACAAGTTCAAGCCAATAAAATGATTGAGCAAGCGCAAGCAGCAATTCAAAGCGAAAAGAAGGCGGCTATGGCAGAATTAAAAAGTCATGTTGCATCATTATCTATAGAGATCGCTGAAAAAGTAGTGCGCAACGAATTATCTAACAAAGACAAGCAACTTAAGTTGGTTGAAGATATGTTAGGTGAAGCA